>Ga0247727_10000121_pt1 | contig 173078 bp, 148 predicted proteins | sample WisWelCaveWW1625_FD_202498 | JGI IMG/M metagenome (GOLD analysis project Ga0247727, IMG submission 202498) | Biofilm microbial communities from Wishing Well Cave, Virginia, United States - WW16-25 | ecosystem: Environmental > Aquatic > Deep subsurface > Groundwater > Cave microbial mat... | reverse complement strand
TCAAGTCGGTCACGAAGATGCGATACTTGTAATCGGCGTCCTCGAACATCTCGGTTTGTTGCGGGTTCGCCTTTTCCGCTTCAGTTTTCAGGATGCGCATGACGACGAAGCGATAGGCTTTATCCCAAATCAAAGCGCACAAAACTTTTTGTGACCTTTCAATATGGAAACAATTTTGGGCGCAGAGAAACGAGTGAAAACTACTGATTCTCAACGAACCGCGCCAGATAGTGAAAATCTCCGTAGCGCAGCGTGATCGGCGCTTGCGGATCGAACCACGCCGGCAGCAGAATCACGCCTTGATGAATTTGCGTGTCGGTGAGTTCTCCGCCGAAGGCGCCGCCTTCTTCCCACGGCCAGATGTCGATGGCATTTCTTTCCGGGCTGGGCTGCCAACTGCGGCCGCGCTGCTCGAAGTGCAGCAAAGCCGGATCGAAATGCGCCGTGCGGGTTGGCAAAGTCGAAATTGAGAACAGCAGCGGCGTCACTTCCTCGCCAATCAGCTCGCGCACGGCTTTGGTAAACTCATCTTTATAAGTGATCAAGATCGAGAACTGAATGCGCCTGCTGTCGTTGGCGCGCACGAAGAGGGAGGTGATTTTATTCGCTTCGAGCTTGCGGGCCGGCGAGAGCGGCGCGCGCTTGATATTATTGGAAGGAAAATTTTTCCGCGGCGACGTTTCTGCTGCACTCACCGGCTCCTTTTTTCTCTCAGCCGCTTCGCCAGGAATCCTGGCCGAAACGCAAAAGGCCTCTTGCATTTGCACGCTCCCAACCGGCGGCGCGAATGAACAGAGCAAAATCGCCGCGCCACCGATTCCAATCAGATAATGTCGAGATAAGTTTTTTGGAAACATGGTAACCTCCTTGATGGTTGAAGTGCGTTGTTGTCATGTTCTCGAATCCGGAGGTGTTTGGGCGCTTATAGCAACGCTGCCACTTGCGCGAATAGCTTGTGTGTATCCGACGATTTGTCAATGATCGCGTCAGCGGCCCAATAGCGGAAATTATGATTGCAAACCGTGTAAGGGCTGTTGACCACGATGGGAATGCGCCGGCGCTTGGCGGCGATGCCGTCGATCAAGTCCAACACGTGCATGTCCGGCAACAGCGCATCGGCCACGACGGCATCGATCTTTTCCTGCTCAAAAGCGGCAAAAGCGTCCTCGCCGGAATGCGCACAAACGACGCGATAACCTTGGGACTCGAGCTCGCGCTTGCTCGAGAGGCTTTGCACTTCGTCGCCGTCGACGAGCAAAACCGTGGGGGTTGGCTCGAGGGATTGGACTGGCATGACAGATTCTCCCGCAATAGATTTCTTTACAGTTCTTAACCGCTGTTGTGAAAACGTGTTTTTGCCTCAACGCGACCAGATGGTTTGGCCGAGTTTTTTAAAAGCACGGAAAGTCATTAAGAAAATCGTGCAGGGCAATCGCGCTGGCGTCGGCAACCCGATTTTGCAACAACAGGTTGACGCCCGGCAGGTTTTCCTCGAAATTAAGATCGAGGCCAAAAAATGGCAGCGATTCCCAAATCTTCGGATTCATCACAAAAGGTGAAGTTGCAAGCGGCTTGGTGAATGTACACATGGTCTAATTCTCCTTTTAATTTGTTCTCACTATGAATATAATTCCGGCGCGTGAAGCCATGATAAAGGTGGGATTAAAAAATTGTTGCCAAAGGCGTCGAGCGGGATTTTACAGCGCGATAACATTTTGAAATAAAAACTTAAAAAATGCCTTGAGAATGAGCCTAAAATTTTCTTATCTTCCGAATGGTCAGGTCGTGGGACGACGGCAAGCCACCCCGGCTTGCCGTCGCAGCCAAAGGCATTGAAAATTTTAAATTGAAGATTTGCAATTTTCAATGTTCTACACACACATCAGTTGATTTTGTTAGTTTTTGAGAGGAACAAGATGGCAAAACGTATCTTGCTGGTTGACGATGAGCAAGACATCCTCGACCTGCTGAAGTATAATCTGGAGGCGGAGGGTTACGGGACGATGATGGCAACGGACGGTTTGCAAGCGCTGGAGCTGGCACAAAGCTCGCCCGATCTCATCATTCTCGACGTCATGCTGCCCGGCAAAGACGGCTGGGAAGTTATCCGCCAGCTTCGCCAAAATGAGAGCACGAAGCACATTCCGGTGATTTTTCTGACGGCAAAGGACGGAGAAATCGACGAAGTGGTTGGCCTCGAACTCGGCGCCGACGATTACATCGTCAAGCCGATCAGCATTCGCAAATTGATTGCGCGCGTCAAAACCACGTTGCGCAAGACCGCGCCCAGCTCGCCGGAAGCCGGCGCCATTTTGCGCTTCGGTGAAGTGGAAGTGAACACGCTCAACTACTCCGTCAAAGTCGCGCGCAAACTCGTGGCTTTCACCAAAAAGGAATTCGAAGTGCTCGTCTATCTGGCCAAGCGGCCTGGACGGGTGGTGACCCGCGATACTTTGCTCAATGAAATTTGGGGCGACGACGTGGTGGTGATCGACCGCACGATCGACGTCCACATCCGCAAGATTCGCGAAAAGCTCGGCGACGACAACATGCGCCTGATCGAGACCATCAAAGGCGTCGGTTACCGGCTCAAAGCAGATGAGTGAGCGCGCATGAAATTTTCCCTTCGCCAGCGCCTCATTCTCACGCACCTCTTTCTGCTGCTCGTGGTGACGGTGGCCGCCGGCTTGATCATCACTTACGAGCTGCAGGGCTACTACAAATCCCGCCTGCTGCAGCAATTGCAAACCCAGCTCGACGGCATCGAATTTTTTTTGGAAACGGCAAGCTTCAGCTTCGATCAGGACCGGCTGAACTACGAGCAGCTCGCGGGCTTCGCGCGCGCCAGCCAGCTCCGCATCACTCTGATCGACTCGGCCGGCATCGTCGTCTTCGAGTCCGGCCTGCCGCAAGATTCGCTGCGTTTCATCGAAAATCATCTTTGGCGGCCGGAAGTGCAGATGGCGCTGCAAGACGGCGTTGGCCGCGCCGAACGCCTCAGCGCCACCGTCCATCAACGCTTGTTTTATGCCGCGAAAAAGGTGCGGCTGCGCGGGCACAAAACCGGCCTGCTGGATCGGATGTGCGTTATTCGCCTGGCCATTCCGCTGGTCTCCGTGGAACAGGCGCTCAAAGAAATCCGCTGGAATATTTTCGTCAGCGGCGGCGTCGCGTTGCTGCTCATCGGCATGGTGAGTTATTGGGCCTCCAGCAAGCTCACGGCGCCGATTCAGGGACTGGCGCGCGTCGCCGAATCGGTGAAGAAAGGCGATTTGGAGGCGCACTTCAAGCATTATTCCGACGACGAGATCGGCGAGCTGGCGGATTTGCTCAACGAGATGCTCGCCAAGCTGCGCGACGATTTGAAGCAAATGCGCAAGCTCGAAACCATGCGCACCCAATTTCTCGGCAACGTTTCCCACGAATTGCGCACGCCGATTTTTGCCGTGCAAGGCTATCTCGAGACGCTGTTGGAGGGCAAAGTTGAAAACGAGCAGATCAGAAGATCCTTTCTCGAAAAAACCTACCGCCAGGCCGAACGCCTCAATAATTTGCTCACCGACCTGATCGACATCTCGCGCATCGAATCCGGCGAGATGCAGATGAGCTTCCGCTATTTCGATCCGCAAGATTGGCTGGCGAAGCAAGTGGCCGACTTGCAGGCGCGGGCGCAGGAATACAACATCACGCTGGCTTTGGTGAAGCCGAGGAAATCTGCCGGTACGATCTCCGTGATGGGCGACCGCGAGCGGCTCACGCAGGTCATCATCAACCTCGCGGACAACGCCATCAAATACAATTTGCCGGGCGGCAAAGTCGAAATCGGCTACCGCGAGAACAGCAACGGCGTCGAAATCTTCGTGTCGGACACCGGCCGCGGCATTCCGTCCGAGCATCTCTCGCGCATCTTCGAGCGCTTTTACCGCGTGGATAAAGAGCGTTCGCGCGCCGTCGGCGGCACCGGCTTGGGCCTCGCCATCGTCAAGCACATCGTCGAAGCGCACGACAGCAAAGTAAAAGTGCAGAGCGAGGTGGGCAAAGGGTCGATATTTAGTTTTGTGTTGAAGAAGAAGTAAAGGGACGAAATCATGAATCTAAAACAGCGCGTCATTTTCATCTGCACGCATAATTCCGCCCGCAGCCAAATGGCCGAGGGGCTGTTGCGCCATCTCGCCGGCGACCGCTATGAAGTCTTCAGCGCGGGCACGCAATCGACGCGGGTCAATCCGCTGGCGATCAAGACGATGGCGGAAAGAGATATCGATATTTCAAACCACACTTCGGATCACATCGACAAATATAGGGGGATGCCATTCGACTACGTCATCACGGTGTGTGACAACGCCAAAGAGACCTGCCCCTACTTTCCCGCCAACAAAACGCAATGGCATTGGAGCTTCGAAGACCCCTCCGCAGCGACCGGAACCGAAGAAGAACGCCTGGCCAAGTTTCGCGAGATTCGCGATCAAATCGAGAAGAAGCTACGGCAGGATTTTCAGATTGGAACAGCTCACGGAATTAATTTCAGAAATTTTTCCGTGAGAGTTCTTTTCCGTGGGCCAAATTTTTGCTTTTATTGCAAAGATTTCACTCTTTAGAGACTAACAACTAGCATGGCTGCGAAGACTTTTAAAGGCAGAATAATGGTTCGGCAGAATGATTAAAAAATTATTCTGCCATATAATCATTCTGCCTTTAAAGCCCTCTCGTCTTTTCACGATTCCCTCTCAGCTATCTTCAACCCCGTTCTTAACACAATCTTAACATTTCCTTGAAATTCCCTTAAAGCTGGTTTCGTATTTTAACAAGGCAATATCGCGCGCGTTTGCTTTGTTGTGGCTGCACGACAATCAACGTTTGGTCAGGTCAAAATCCAGGTCAGGAGGGTTTATGAAGGCTCAAACCGCTTTACGGTGGGCTACGCCCATCGCATGTTTAGTGCTTTGCTTTTCCAACCTTATGGCTCAAGAGGGGAAAATCAGCGGTTACATCTTCGGCGATTATTTTTACGAGTTCTCTCATCCCAATACGGCGACGGATGATCTTAACCGCAATGGTTTTCAGTTTCGCCGGGCGTATTTCACCTATGATCGTGATTTGTCGGAAAAATTTTCCGTGCGTTTCCGCCTCGAAATGAACAGCCCGGATTTGACGAGGGTCCAGAATTTCGGCACCAGCACCACGCTCATACCTTTTATCAAGCACGCCTACCTGCGGTGGAACAATTTCATCCCGCAAAGCCGAATGTTATTTGGTCTGGTCAGTACCCCGGCGTTCAACATGTCCGAAGAGGTTTGGGGCTATCGGGCGGTCGAGAAGACGGTTATGGATTTGCGCAGCATCGTGCCTTCGTCCGATCTGGGCGTGGCTCTGGAAGGCAAGTTGACGAAGTCCGGTGTGCTGAACTATACCGTCATCGTGGCGAACGGCTCGGGCACGCGCAGCGAGACCGACAAAAACAAGCGTGTTTATGTCAATGCACCGATCAAAATTCAAGGAGGTTTTTCCGTCGTTCCATACTTCGATTACGAAGGCGGCAATGACGGCACCGACAAAAATGTGATGGCTGTGTTTGCCGGCCTGCAAAAACCGCGCTTTCACGGCGGCGTGGAGGTGTTTCAGAAAAAGAGCAACAAAGCATTGGCGAACGATCAGGATAGAACCGAAAACGGCTTCTCGGTTTTTGGCGCCGTCAAAGCCGCCGAAAAAGTCAAGCTGTTCGGGCGTTTCGACAATTACGATCCGAACACCGATGCTGATGACGACGGCAATTCGCTCATCATTGCCGGTTTGGATTATGCGGCTGATAAAAACGTCAACATCATCCCGAACGTGAGGATTGAAAGCTATCAGTCTTCCGGTGCGGACGCCAACACAATTGGCCAGGTGACGTTTTACTTCAGATTGTGAAAGTTAAAAAACGCCGTCTGCATGCTTGTGTGCAAGTCCGCTATCTCTCAAAATACGGCTTTCCGACGGCAGTACAAATTAGAGAAAAGGAGAAGGTGACCATGCGAAAATTTCAAAAAGCAGTTTTTGTGCTGATCCTGGCCGTTGCCGGTCCGGCGATGGCGCAGGGTAACGTGAAGGTCGATCCCGCGATTGCGAAGTACAAAAAGACCAGCGGCGTTTCCGGCTCGGTCGGCAGCATCGGCTCGGACACGATGAACAATCTGATGACGCTCTGGGGTGAAGCCTTTGCAAAATCTTATCCCAATGTCAAATTGCAGGTGGAAGGCAAAGGCTCCAGCACCGCGCCGCCGGCGCTGATCGCCGGGACCGCACAGTTCGGACCGATGTCGCGCGAAATGAAGCAGGAAGAAATCGACAAGTTCGAAGCGGCCTACGGATACAAACCGACGGCGATTCGCACGTCGATTGACGCGCTCGCGGTTTACGTCAACAAAGACAATCCCATTAAAGGCCTGACGCTGCTGCAAGTCGATGCGGCTTTTTCCAAAACGCGGCGCGGCGGTTTCGCCAATGACGTGACGACCTGGGATCAATTGAACATGACCGACGGTTGGACGGGAAAACCCCTCAGCCTGTATGGCCGCAACTCCGCTTCCGGCACTTACGGCTATTTTAAAGAGCACGCGCTGTACAAGGGCGATTACAAAGACACCGTGAAGGAACAACCTGGTTCGGCGTCGGTGGTGCAAGGCGTCACGGAAGATCGCTTCGGCATTGGTTATTCCGGCATCGGCTATATCACCTCCGGTGTGCGCGCCGTGCCGTTGGCGGCAAAAGAGGGCGGAGAGTATTATACCGCCACGCTGGAACACGTTGTGAGCGGCAAATACCCGCTGGCCCGTTTTCTCTATCTCTACATCAACAAAGCGCCGAACAAGCCGCTCGATCCTTTGGTTCGCGAGTTTTGCAAATTTGTCTTGAGCCAAGAGGACCAGCAAGTGGTGATCAAAGACGGCTACTTGCCGATTCCGTCCAAAGTCGCCATGGAAGAGCTCAAGAAACTTGAATAGGCGAAGGGGTGTAGCTAACCCCCCTGACCAAGGAGTGCGAGACCCGCGCGCTTTAAGCTGGGTTTCGCACTCCCCTTATTTCAAGTGAACTATATTATGCAAGGGTTAAAATGTAGTAGCACAATGTCATTGCGAGGCGTTTTTTGCCGAAGCAATCTTTTGGTTTTAAAGAGATTGCTTCGCTGAGAAACGCTCGCAATGACGCGTTACAAACTAATCCTAAACGAGTAACATGTTCATAGAGACTGAGAAACCGGTGCAACAAGCGCGCGGCATTCAGAAGATTTCACCCCGATCACGCATTAAAAATTTTTTCAAGGGCGGTCGCGGGCTTCGCAAAGTGATCGACCGGCTGGCGACGGGAGTCGTGACCACCGGCGGTTTGATCGTCATTGCGAGCATTGTCGGCTTATTTGTTTTATTCGTGCTCGTCATCGCCCCGCTGTGGCGTGATCCGAAAATCACACTCGGCTTCCAAACACCGGTTCAGCAGCTCGGCGTTGCAGCGGGGGCGCACGTTTTGGCGATGGGTTGCGATGAGTATCAACAAGTCGGCTATTTGCTGGCCGCCGACGGCGTCGTGCAGTTTTACGAAATTCCTGCGATGAAGCCGTTGCAGCGCCTCGCGCTGCCGCTGGCCAACGCGACAAAGCTGACCTGCGCGTGGTCTTCCGAAGATGGCGAAACCTTTGCCGCCGGCGCCGATAATGGCGCGCTGATTTTGGGCAAGATTGATTATCAATCTGCCGGCATTGCCTCACAGCGTACTTACGCCCCAGTGGTGAAATTTTCCGAGCTGGTGCAATTGGATAGCATGGCGCAAGCGCTGACGAGTTTGGCGGTCGCCGGTTCGCCGGATGAAAGTTTTTTCGCCGCGGCTATTACCGCCGATCAGCGCCTCGTGCTCTATAGCCGCAGTGTTTCCACTTCTCTCTTTGGCGATGGCGAAGCGGTTGTTGAAAAACTTCCCGCCCCGCCGGCTGCGCTTGCCGTCGAAAAATCGCTGCACAATTTTTATGTTGGACTTGAAAACGGCGTTTTATTGAAGTATGATTTGCAAGATCCCCAATCGCCGCGTTTAGCGGAGACGCTGCGCGCTTCCGATGCCGCCATCACCAAGCTGGGCTTTCTCATCGGCGAACGCTCGTTGGTTGTCGGCGATGCGCGGGGGGTTGTCAGCGTGTGGTTTGCCAGTTTTGATGAAGCCGGCGCCGGCGAGCGCCTCATGCGTAAGGCGCATGTTTTGGCAAATCATCAAGCCGCCGTTAGCGCGTTTGCGGCCTCGCAGCGCAACCGCACCTTTTTTACCGGTAGTGAAGACGGCGAGATCATCTTGCACTTTTCCACCAACCAGCGCACGCTCTATCGCGCCGCCCATTCTCAAATGCCGGTCACGCTGATGAGCATGGCGCCCAAAGCCGACGGCGCTTTCGTTCTTGATGAGCGGCAGCGCATTTCCCACTTGGCCATCGACAATCCCCATCCCGAAGCGAACCGGCGCGCCTTTTTCGAGAAAATTTGGTACGAAGGCTATGGCAAGCCGGAATATGTTTGGCAATCGAGCAGCGGCACCGACGACTTCGAGGCGAAGCTGAGTTTGGTGCCGTTGATTTTTGGCACGCTCAAAGGAACTTTCTATGCGCTGCTGTTCGCACTGCCGATCGGCGTGCTCTCCGCGCTGTACGTTTCGCAGTTCATGCATCCCTCGTTGCGGGGAATTGTGAAACCGATTGTGGAAATCATGGCGGCGCTGCCGAGCGTCGTGCTCGGATTCATTGCGGGTTTGTGGCTGGCGCCGCGCATGCAGCCGGTGATGCCGGGCGTGTTCGTGATGTTGATCGTCGTTCCGCTCGCGGCGCTGCTCGCGGGCTGGCTCTGGCAGCGATTGCCCAAACACTGGATGGCGTGGTTTCGTGATGGCTCGGAAGTTTTTCTTCTCATTCCGGTCATCATTGTTGCCGTGTGGTTTTGCCTTTCAATGAACACAACCATCGAGCGCTGGCTCTTCGCCGGCGATTTTCGCCTCTGGTTGTTGGACACGTTCAAGTTGAGCTTTGATCAGCGCAATGCTTTCGTCGTCGGCATGGTGATGGGCTTCGCCGTCGTGCCGATTATTTTTACGATTTCAGAGGACGCGCTCTCGAGCGTGCCGCCGAGCTTGACCGCAGCTTCGTTGGCGCTCGGCGCGACGCGTTGGCAAACCGCGCTGCACGTGGTTCTGCCCAGCGCCAGCCCCGGTATCTTCTCGGCCTCGATGATCGGCTTTGGCCGCGCCGTCGGCGAGACCATGATCGTGCTCATGGCCACCGGCAACACGCCGGTGATGGATTGGAACATCTTTAACGGCTTTCGCACGCTCTCGGCCAACATCGCCGTGGAAATTCCCGAAGCGCCCGTCGGCGGCACGCTGTTTCGCAGCCTGTTCCTCGCCGCGCTGCTGCTGTTCATCATGACGTTCGTAGTGAATACGGCAGCGGAGGTGATCCGGCAACGGATGCGATTGAAGTATCAGAGGCAGTAACTTGCATTTCGCAACGAAAAGAGAACTGCAACGAAAAAAGCTTTTAACATTGTGAATTTTGGTAATGATACTTTGCAACTATGATGGTTTAATGATTTTGTCCTAAATCATTTTGTCATTAAATGAATGGCTGAACTGAACAATTACAAATCCTTTTTGTTGCGGTTCCCTTTTCGTTGCAAGTATTTTTTATAAATAAATTTTGAATATCTGATGACGAGTTCGTTTTGGAAAAGCGGCACCGCCTTCATCTGGCTCACCGGTCTGACCGCGGGCATCGGTTTGCTCATGATCGGCGGGCTGGTTTTGCTCATTCTCGTGAATGGCCTCGGCATTTTTTGGCCCGCCCCGCTCGAAGAGCTGACGCTCAAAGACGGCAGCAAAGTTTTGGGAGAAATTTGGAACCGGGAGAAAATCCCCGACGCCGCTCCCGGGCAGCCGGCGACGCGCGTGCGCGTGAAAATCGGCAACCGTGATTTCTTCGGCCTGGATTTCCGTTGGATAAATGAAATGGATATTGCTGCGCGGCGCCATCCGGATTCCGCCTTCGTGCTCGAACGGCAGGCGTGGGGGAATTTTTTCGGCTACGCGACTCAATTGTCGTTGTCCGGCGAAACGATTGCCAAAGGCGCAACACCAACCACTGAAGCACTGGCAAAGCCTTTGGCCGAAGCCGGCCGCCTCGCGGCGCAAATCAATCATCTCGAAAAGGAAGTTATCGGCGACATTAATCATGAGATCGAGCAACGGCGTTTGGCCATTCGGGGCTTGAGTTTGCACCAAGGTGCGAATGTTGATGCCGCAAAAGAGGAACAACGGCTCCAAGCCGAAATCGCCGCGTTTCAGGAGGAATATGATGAAAACGAAAAGCAACTCGAAAAATTGCGCGAGCAGGGCAGCGCCTATCAATTAGCTCTCCAAACCGTCGACGGCCGCGCCAAAACCATTTCGCTGCTGGAAATCGTCCGCGCTTTTCAGCCCAATCAAATGTCGTGGCTTGGCAAAGCCGGCCTTTATCTCTCGCGCACGTGGGAATTTTTCGCCAGCGAGCCGCGCGAAGCCAACATGGAAGGCGGCGTGTTTCCGGCAATTTTTGGCACCGTGCTGATGGTGCTGATCATGAGCGTCGCCGTCGTGCCGCTCGGCGTCTTGACCGCGATTTACATGCGCGAGTACGCCAAACAAGGCCCGTTCGTTCGCACCCTGCGCATTGCAGTCAACAATCTGGCCGGCGTGCCTTCCATCGTATTCGGGATTTTTGGCCTCGGATTTTTTGTGTACGCTGTCGGCGGCTCTATTGACAAACTGTTTTATCCGGAAGCGCTACCGACACCGACGTACGGCACCGGCGGGATTTTTTGGGCCGCGTTGACGTTGGCCCTGCTCACCGTGCCGGTGGTGATTGTAACCACCGAAGAGGGATTGGCCGCCGTGCCAGGCGCGTTGCGCGAGGGTTCGCTGGCCTTGGGCGCGACCAAATTTGAAACCTTGTGGCGCGTGCTCATTCCGAGCGCCTCGCCGGCGATTCTGACCGGACTGATTTTAGCGATGGCGCGCGCGGCCGGTGAAGTGGCGCCGTTGATGATCACCGGCGTAGTGAAGCTGGCGCCCTCGCTGCCGTTGGATGGACATTTCCCTTATCTTCATCTCGAGCGCAAATTCATGCACCTCGGCTTTCACATTTACGACGTCGGCTTCCAATCGCCAAACGTCGAAGCCTCGCTGCCGATGGTTTACGCCACGACGATGCTGCTCATTCTCATCGTGCTGGTGCTGAATTTGACGGCCATACTTTTGCGCAACCGCCTGCGCCAGCGCTTTGCGGCCGGGCAGTTTTAACACATCTGTTTGCCGGTTAGCTTGTTAGCCCGTTAGCTAGTTAACCATTAACCGGCTAACCGGCCAACTGGCGAACGCCTTCAAAATAGGAGATCAATCATGTTAGTCGACGCCAGGCCGAAGTTGGCTACGAAAACGCAGGAAATGCCTATCGTGCAGACGGACGATTCGTCCAATAATCATCATTCGCAAAATTTCCAGCCGTCGCCGGGAAGCGTGGCTTTGCAAATTAAAGCGGCGGCGATAACGATACGCCATCTCGACTTTTTTTACAGCGATGCCCACGTTTTGCACGATATTTCGCTGGAGATTTCCCAAAATCAAATTACGGCGTTCATCGGCCCCTCCGGTTGCGGCAAATCGACTTTGCTGCGCTGCATCAACCGCCTCAATGATCTCGTCGACGGCGCCCGTGTCGACGGCCGCATCGAGATTCAGAGCCGCAATGTATACGATCCCGACGTCGACGTGATTGATTTGCGCAAGAACATTGGCATGGTATTTCAAAAATCCAATCCGTTTCCCAAATCGGTTTATGAGAATGTGGCGTATGGACAGCGCATTGCCGGCGTGCGCAAGCGCGCGGAGCTGGATGAGATCGTCGAAAAAAGCTTGCGTGGCGCCGCGTTGTGGGAGGAGGTAAAGGATCGCCTCAATGCCAGCGCGCTCGGGCTTTCCGGCGGCCAGCAGCAGCGCCTTTGCATCGCCCGCGCCATCGCCGTGCAGCCGCAAATCATTCTCATGGACGAGCCGTGCTCGGCGCTCGATCCCATCGCCACCGCCAAGATCGAAGAATTAATGTTGCAATTGAAGGCAAATTATACTATCGTTATTGTGACGCACAACATGCAACAAGCGGCGCGCGTCTCGGAGCACACGGCTTTTCTCTGGCTCGGGAAAATGATCGAGTACGATGACACCAACAAAATTTTTACGAACCCGACGGAAAAGCTCACCGAAGATTACATTACGGGCCGGTTTGGATGAGGCCAGAGCGTTGGATGGCTGGATCAATGAATTGATGGATCAATGGAGTGATGGAGTGTTGGATTAATGGGGCTTCCAGTGCTCCATCAATCCAATGATCCAGCACTCCATTAATCCACCATTCCATCAATCCAATAATCCAACAATCCACTAATCCATTTGGGATGATGTCATGCACCGCCACTTTGAAGACGAAATCGCCGAGCTGCGCACCGAGCTTTTGTACATGGCCTCGCTGGCGGAAAAAGCCGTTGAGTTTTCCATCAGCGCGCTTAAAGACCGCGACGGCAAGCTGGCGCAGAAGATCATCGATGAAGACGACCGGATCAACCAGCTTGAAGTGAAAATCGACACCTTGTGCGTTGAGTTGATCGCGCGCCTGCAGCCGATGGCGAGCGATCTGCGCTTCATCACTTCCGCGATACGCATCAACAACGATTTGGAGCGCATCGGCGACCACGCCGTCAACATCGCCCAGCACACGCAGGAACTGCTCAAAGAGCCGGAGCTAAAGCCGCTCATCGACATTCCGCGCATGGCCACCGTAGCGCAAGGCATGGTCAAATCGGCGCTCGATGCGTTCGTGCATGGCGACGTGCAACAAGCCATCAAGGTTTGCCAGAGTGATGACGACGTGGATGGCCTCGAAGATCAGGTGCTACGTGAGTTGATCACGTATATGGCGAACGATCCTCGCACCATTTCGCGCGCCATTCACTTGATCATGATCGCCAAAAATCTCGAGCGCGTCGCGGATTTGTCCACCAACGTTGCCGAAGAAGTCGTGTTCATGGTCGAAGCCCGCAGCATCAAGCATCATCTCGGCAAGGACGACGTTCACGAGCAGGGAAAAATGCCGTCATGAATTCAACTTGCCTCTTTCTGCACAAGACGCTACAACTGCAAGCTGTGATTCAAAAGCTTTGCACCAACGGATGAATTAAGACCAACTGATAAAACATCCGTTGGTCTTAACTCGACAATGTTAAGTTGAAATTTGTCATTTCGAGCGCAGCGAGAAATCTGCTTCAAAAAGATTCCTCCCTTCGGTCGGAATGACATTTCGAGGCTAAGATAACATTGTCAAGTTAATTCATCCGTTGGTATGTTGCGCTTTTCTTGCCACGTATGTATGATGTCCAATCCCTCCATTGCCGTAATGCCTCAATCACTAGTTGAGAATGTCATTCTGGAAGAATCTTTTTTCAAACCAGCACCGTGCCTGATCGGAAAAAGATGCTTCCAGCATGACAGGGTCGTTATCCACCAATAACTGAGGGCTTACCCGTTGCCTCAAAAAAGTCTTGACTTCCTGCCAATAGTTTTGTATTATTAGGCGTGCTGTGAGTAAAGGATGTATTCCCGCCTACAACTTAATCTTTTTGTCTTTTCCAAGCCTGTCGTTTGACTATCCACACCAACGAGCGCTGACAGCGCGATGGGCATGGCAAATATGAGCTTATGCGTTGCGCCTATCCCGTGGCGGCTTATTAATTGGCGGAGTCGGCTTGATTTTGGTGCCTATGGATTTTAAAACTCTTGCGAATACGAAACTAATCGAGCTTTGCGGCGAAGCGCCAAGGAATGAACAAGCGTGGACGGAGTTTTGTGCTCGTTTTGACGGCCACATCCGGTTGATGATTCTGAGAGAATGCCGAGACAAGCATTTCTCCAAGGATAAATCCCAGTTCGAGGAGATTTTCGAGGATCTGGTGCAAGACGTCTATCTCAAGTTGGTACAGAAGAATTGCAAAGCGCTAGGGGAATATAAGGCCTCGACTGAAAACTCGATTTATGCTTATCTGGCCATCATCGCCCGCAATGTCGTGCGCAGCCATCTTATAAAAGAAAGCGCCAAGAAACGGCAGGCTCGTCTCGTGTCGCTGGAAGCGCCTGCGGCCAACCCTTCAGAGGATGGAGAGCTGCGGGTGATCGACACGATACCCTCGCCAGACCCCGGTCCGGATGCGCGCCTCGAGCAAGAGAGCCAAAAACAGGAGCTTGAAAACCTTCTTAACAAGATACTGACGGGAAAGGGCAAAGTGCGGGACAAGCTGATTTTTAAATTATACTGGTTCGAAAAATTTTCACCCGAGCAGATTTCGGCGCATTGCGGCATCCAGCTCTCGTCCAAAAGGGTAATTAACATCCTGAGCGGCATCAAAAAGCGATTGCCGGCCAGACGGCAATCGCTGGAATTTTCTTGAAACCGAGGGAAAACGTTGCGTTTTTTCTGTCTTAAATAATAGGATGATGGTAGGATAGCGTTTTCCTTAATTCGGTGCACCTATTGGGCGCAGCCTATTGTTGGTGGCTGTGAACCGTAGAGTGGCTGCCTTACGCTCACCGGTCCATCCGACTCTAAATAAAAAGGATCATTGAAATTTAGCGCGTGGAGAGTATTTTAGTCATGCCAGGGAAGAGTTACAATAAAAAAGAGGCATCTGGGAAATGCCTCAGTGGCGAGCAGCTTTATCGCTATCTCGAAAAGTTGCTTCCGAAAGCAGAAAGCCAGACGGTGCAAGAGCATCTTGATTCGTGTTCAGCATGTTTCGACGATATGGTCACATTGGCCAGAAACGCGTACGCGCCGGCAAGTGAGGCGGAAAAACTGGAAATCGCGAGATTGCCAAAATTATCACCGCAAGAGCAGGTCGCCAAAATTTTGGATTATGTGGAGGCGGAGTGCCCGCCCGCAGGTCCCAGTTTGGCGGAGAAAGCCGAAGAAGCCCATAGCGCCGAAACTGCGTTACGCCCTAAAATCGACATTTGGGAGAAACTTGGGCGTTTTTTTGAATCGCGGAAACCGCTGCCGCGCTATGCTTTTGCACTGTCGCTTGTATTGGTAGGTATGTTGGCTACTTTGTTTACTTATCAAATCGTTGTCAAAAACGATGCCGATAATTATTACGTGTACGATGATCATGTGCCTTATGAATACAGCATCAGCAGCTTGCGAGCGCCCTCAACTTTCTTCGAGCACGATTCGCTCTTCCAAACTTTTGTTACTCAATTCAAGCTGGGCATGTCGGATTACATGGTGCGCGATTATGAAAGCGCGATCTCCACTTTTCAAAATCTAGAGTCTGTTGCATTGATGTTACAAGCCCGATCTGAGAAAGAGCGATTTTTTCCGTGGATACGCGACTTCTATTTTTACCTTGGTGTCTCAAATTTTGCGCTTTCGCGCAGCCAGCAAAGAGACCTCCAAGACGAGTTCAGGGCACAACACACTGATCAGGCAATTCGTTGGTTGGCGCTCGCCGATTCTTTGGCGACGGCCCGTCACCTCGAAGGCAGTGACCGTGAAAGCTATTTTCTCGGATTAGCCTATGGGTTCGGCGGGCGTCAAGATTTAGCGGTGAGCGAGCTTCGCCGCATTGCGCCAACAAGCAGTTTTTATAAAGAAAGCATCGATTTAATTCACAAATGGTTTAAGGAATAATCTAACCCTCGGCAAGGGAGGTTCGTATGGAAACTATGTGGCTTACAACAAGTATTGTTTGGCTAATTGTCCTAGCCATAGTACTTTTAGTCGCGAATTTAGTGTTGACGTTTCTTATTTTCATCAGAAGAGCAGGAGGGCCAACTGATCAGCAAGGTCCACCTCCACCTCCACCACAACCACCACCGGATATAGAAGAAACCCCTCAAGGTCAAGGATTGAGAGGAAAACTGGAAGCGGTCATCAATTTACTGATCCGTCAAAAAACCTTTACAACTGAGGAAATCAATCAGGAGATACAAAGGATTCGAGGTAAATAGATAAAGGGCTGCGCAACAATAATTTGGAATTTTGTCGTAGTTCTGCCTCCTTGTGGGGCACTGTTGTAAGGCCGAATTTGTTGGCTTCGACAACCGCCCAGAAGGTTACGCCTGTAGGAGGCGGGGACTAAGTTAGGAACGCCGTTTAATTAACTTATCCATTTCCTGAGCCTATATTCGCTCTCAAATGGGTAAGTTATTTAATTGCCGTTCCTTAGTAGTGTGCAAACGCTGAACCAGGCAAAATTACCAGATAAGGAGGTGAGATACCATGAAACGCTTCATCGCATTTCTGCTGGTCGCTTCTTTATCCCTGTGGTTATTGGCCTGTGCCGCGGATGCCCCAAACGCGCCGGACATTGCCACCGTGGAAAAAGACGATCAAGGCTATTCACCGCCGCCACCGCCGCCACCGCCACCACCATAATCAGTGGAAGTAGTCCTACCCCTTGCCCCGACCTTCCTTTTGAGATAATTGGAAAATCGGGGCTTGTGGGTTGCTATTGTGAAGCAAAATCTCCTGGCTCAAATTTAGGAGGCAGGGACGAGAAAATGGTAAAAAATAGTAATTTGTTTCTGCATGAGCCCTAACGTATTTTGCGAAATCTTTGCCGCAGCCGTAGATTCAGCCGGTCGCGGCAAAGATCATGCTTTGAGGTCGCTGTATGCATATCAAAATAGTCTCGATAGCAACATTGGCGATTTTAATTTGGTCAGCCACCCCAGTTGCCATTAATGAATCAAGCGCACTTGGTAATAGCCTACCCGCTATCCAGAGTAATGCTCAGGCCGAATTTAATCTGCTTTTGGCTAGAATTATGGCAGATTCTACGATTGCTCAACTTGCAATTTTGCAAGACTTTCTGCATGATCATGCCGACTTGGAGCCGGTCTATCATGTTTTACTCGAATGGTATCTCTACAACGATCGTCTTCAAGAAGCGAAGACATATTTTCAGAAACTCACCCTCGACATGCCAAACAGTCGCAACAGTTATTGGATGTTGGCAAAAATCTTCATGCGTGAGAATAATGCTCACGAGGCGTTTAAAGCATTTACACTGGCATTAAAAAACGGTGAACCGTCCCTGCCTCTACTCGAGGAGTTTATTAAATTCGATTATCAGCAATCCGGGCGTTTCGAAGGGGCTGATATTATTCGACAACTCGGCTTGAATGCCGAGCTGCAAGAAATCGTTTCGGCATTTTACCATTATTATAAATTCGAGTATGCACAAGCAATAGAAGTGTTTAAAAAAACACCGAAGCATATCTATTATAATAATGCAGTTGTTCTTCACGTTTGGGGAAAGTGTGTCTACGCACTTTCTCATTACACCGAAGCCGATTCCATTTGGCGTATTGGACTCATGCTTTCTAATGAAAAAAGCGATCTGCGTGCGAAGGCAAAATTTTTGACAAGTCTCGGTTTTTTGCAACAGATTCTTCTCAAACATGATTTTGCTTTAAGTTATTATGATTCAGCGTATGCTATTGCGAAACACATAAATGACCATTATCAAATTCAACTCCTTGCCGGTTACCGCGCTTTTATCAACCTAAATCGTGGTAAATATTTAGAAGCTGAGAAACAGTTTGAAGAAGCTGTCCGAATTGCTTCAAGGATTGCTGAACCAAGCCTACTAGTGGACTGGTTGAGAGGCTATGGAGCGACGAATTATTATTTAGGAAGTTATAATAGCGCTTTGCAGATCTTCGAAAAATGTGAAGTGCTTGCTCGAGAAATAAATGATTTAGCTGGAGTAATGAAGACCAAAATAGGTAAAGTAGATGTCTATGTTTCTCTTAAGCAACACACGTTGGCTAAAAAGACTCTTGAAGATATCCATACCTTGGCGAAGATAAAAAATCTGATTTATTACCAAAAATTTTCTAAGGCGCGGCTCGGTGAAATTCTGATTCTTGAAAAAGAATATGCCACTGCCAGAGCCTATTATCAAGAATTTATTGATTTTTTAGACACGAACCCAAGTTTACGTGCTAATGCCTATTGGTGGCTGGGTCGCCTTGCTCGAACCTATATGCTGGAACGACGTTACGAAATGGCCGAAAAAGTTTATCAGCAAGGTTTAGTCGCGGCCAGAGACGTTGGCGCCAAGACTTTTGAAGGGTGGTATCTTCTCCGAATAGCCGACATCGAGTTGATATTGGGCAACACTGATGCTGCGTTAAAAAATTATGAACTGGCGCGCGAAATCGCCATAGAACAAAATAATACCGAGATGCTTTGGGAAATTTTAATCGGTTATGGTAATGCTTATAAAAAAACTGATAACCTACAAAAAGCGATTACTTTTTACGAGCGTGCCGCACACATCGTCGAGCAAACGAGAGACGATCTGAAAGCTGACCAGCTCCGCATCGGATATTTTATTGAAGGATATCAAGCTTATCAAAATCTGATCGATTGTTTTTTGCAGCACTATGAAAAAAGCGGTGGCCCGACCGATCTTGACAGCCTTTATTATTACGTGGCTATGGGCCGGGCGCGCGCTTTAAAAGACTTAAAACGCCCGAATCGATTAGGCTCTTCTAACGAGGAATATCAACAGACCTGTAAGCAACTGCGCGTGCTGCAGCGTCGTTTGCGCGAGGAATCAAATAAGCTCGCCTCTGTCAATAAACTGGATAGCTTGCTTTCGCAAATAGAAGCAGTGCGTTTTTCTTTGCTGTCGCAACGCTTGCGTGTCGACGAAAACGATCAAGATCGTGGGTTGGCAGATATGAGTGAGATTCCTTCTTTGTCTAAAGTTTTTGACAATTTAAAGAAAAATGATTTTGGCTTATTGCTGTACCAAATCTCTGAAGAAAATCCTTTTGTCATTGCCATTGGCAGGGAGATCAAGGTTGTGCGATTGCAAGCAAGCCAGGCGTTGCTGACTTCTTCTGTTGATTCCTTGATGATGCCCTTTCATCATGTCGATGAAGATTCAATGCCGTCTATGGCTTTTCGAGCGGCGATTGCTCACCGGTTGTACGGTTTGTTGGTCAAGCCGGTCGAAGAGGTGATGGCCTTGCCGAAACGGCTCATCGTGGTGCCGGATTTTGTGCTCGTTAATCTGCCATTCGAGATGTTGCTGGCTGAGAAACCCGAGATGCCGGTTTATAGACCATTCGATTTTCCTACGTACGCCGATCATTTTTTGTCACAGAAATATACCGTCGTGTACATGCCGAGCGCCGGGCTTTTGCAGGAAAAATCAAAATTATTTTTCAATAATCAAAAAGTTTTGGTTTTTGCCAACCCATTCACCAGCGCATTCAAATCAGGCCGGGAAGCGGAACGACAACATTTGCGGACGGGATGGCGTTTCGATCCCTTGCCGTTCTCTGAAGTGGAGGCCCGGCAAATCAAAGCGCAGGAGCCGCGTACGCAGGTGTACACGCGCGAAATTGCCACCAAGACTGCCTTCCTGCAAGAAGCGCCGCAGAGCCGGATTGTACACCTCGCCACGCATGCTTTTGTCGATACCGTTTTTGATGCCTTTTCCGGACTGGTTCTCGCAACGGATCGTGACTCGACGGACGACGGCATACTCATGGGATATGAAATTGCGGACTTAAATCTGTTGTGTGACCTCGTCACGTTGAGCGCCTGTGAAACCGGCCGCGGCAGGCTGGTTGTCGGAGAAGGAACGTTGGGATTGCCGCGTTTATTTTTGGGCGCCGGGGCAAAATCGGTGCTGATGACGCTTTGGAAAGTCGATGATCGACTGGCCTCCGAGCTCATGCCGATATTTTATGAAAAATTTTTGCAAGAAAAATTGCCAAAAACTGACGCGCTCGCCGAAGCGAAGCGCACGATTCTCAGCCGCAAAACCCCGAAAGGCGATATTTATTACCAACATCCGTTTTATTGGGCCTCATTCGTCTTGTATGGCGATCCGGGCATGCGTCAAGTTGCTTCGCTTACCAGGGCCAGAATGGCGGTTTGGCTCACCGCGATATTGATTTTAGGTTTGGCAAGTGTATTCTCAATTCGCTATTGGCGTCGCCGCCATCATACAGCCTAAATCTTTCGACAAAAGAATTCCGGGAAGGCAAACAAAATGACTTTACGATTTATTGTTTTATTTTGGGCCTTTTGCTCGACCGCTCACGGTCAAATCAATTTTTTCCTCGGAAAATGGAAAAACGTTGATCCCAATGCCACAGGCATTACCTTTCTCAACATCAGCTTGCGAGAAGGTGATAGAATCAGTATCGAAGCGTGGAGCAAATGCCATCCTGAAGATTGTTATTGGGGCGAAGCCCAGGCCCATGCCTACGCCCCAAACCCATCGTCAAGTTCAGCCAATATCGCCGTCAAGCTCTCAGTAGTTTTTCGTACCGATTCTGTAGAGACATTGATCATCATCAACCGTCCGATTGGCAGCTACTTGAGCGCCGAAGCTCTCAGCCGCTTTCCCGAGCGGATAAAAGCGCGCAGCAATTTCAGGACAAATTATACTTTTATCAAGGCAAGCCGGGTAGACAGCACAAGAGTTCCCTTAACTCCCGAAACGATCGATGAATTTATCGCCTGGGCAAGCCGTTCGACCGTGACAAATGATGCAATCGTCGAAGAGGAAATCAAAAAAGCGCAAAACGATACAACCGTCTTGCGATTATTATTTGGCCGCTTGCAAAAGACGAGACAGAATGATCTTGGCTCGAGTCTCATTACCCTGAGTATCATTGGCCAAATGAGAAATCCGGCAGCAATAGAAAAATTATACAACCTCGTCCGGGAAGAAATGCCGAAAGGCGAAGAAATCGTCGACGAAGGCTTGACCAAACACGATGCGCTCGAAATGCTCAAAGTCAAAGCGGTGCATGGTTTGGCCTATATACGAACTCCGCAAGCGGATAGCCTGGTTTTGCGAATCATACGGCAAGATTCATTGCGCGCCACACGCGTGGCTGGTATTGATGCCTTTCTCTACAATCGCGGTGATTCGCCCGAGGCGAAAAAACAACTTGAGCCTCACCTTAAACCCGAAGACAAAATATTATTGGACCGCGTTCGTTATACCAGTACGATTACGCCGGAAGAATTCAACGAAGGCTTGAATCGCTTCTACGAGCTTCACCCCGAACAATTGCCCCCTGATCCTGGTGCTTTTCTTGAGCAACCTGAAAGGGATGACCGTAAATATTCAGGGAAACTGATCTACTATTTGCCGTTGTTGGTGGTTGGGCTCGTTCTCCTATCGGCCATGCTGATCTTTTTGTTTGTTCTTGGCAAAAAACGAAAAAAAGCGAAGGATCATCTGCCTCAAAAAGATTTGGAAGATAAAAAACCTGGTGAAGATATTACCCCTCATCCTCCGGAATGATAGCCGTTTGAAACCGGATTAAACTTGAATAGGTGCTGCAAATGTCTGCGAGAAATTATCTTCAGGCTGTGATTTTTTCAATCACGATCTTTTCGGTTGAAAACAAAAGCGCGGATTATTTACAAGCCCAATCGAATTGTTTTATTGGGGCGCAACCGGCAGAAGAAGCTTTGTGGGAAGAAGTTGAGAAAAGGATTGCTTGCTCGGCTTCGGCAAGAACGTGGTTTCAATATGCGTATCAAATTGGCAGCGGCGCTTGGCAGAATTACGGCTATAATAATCAGTGCAATATCGAGCTGCCTTATGCCAAGCTGTTTAATTCCGCCTATCTTTTGTTGCACGGTTTAAATGACGATCCTTCTAAATGGCATCCCACCGCCGACTACAGAAATCTTGCCGAAGGAGCGGCGACGGACCTGAGCCACAATGCGCATTATATATTTTCCTACGCGCCGGCCAACGTTCACAGCGGTTGGAATGCACGCTCAATTTTCGGCTCATCAGTTGTCGAGGTAAGCTGCCTTCTTTTTGATGAAGACTCCTATTCAAACGATCCTGCCATTCGCGCCGGGGTCTGTATCCACGAGGGGCTGCATCATAGCAAGTATAAGTCGGGCTATAAAACCGATCACGAGAACACGGGCTGTTTCGCAGGAGCTAATGCCTGCGACTATTTCTGGCCGCATGCAAAAGGTGATAGCTACATCCACAACCAGACGCATATCTGGGAATGGAAGTATCATCCCCAAAGTGGGAACGTGCTATTTCACTCCCCCAACCAGGCGCAGATCGAATTTCTGACTGACCTTGTTGTGTACCCTGCCGAGTTCGTGCCGAAGATCGTGCGGGAGTCAGCCTACTCTAACGCGGAAAATCGCATCGAAAATAGAATTATCGGCACGGTTCCCTATTGGGTACACGTTCCAAAGCCATAAATTATTGATTGAGATTTTTGTTTTAAGGAAGAAAATCATGCATTAATTGGCATCTTAAACCCCCGGCGCCCTCACCTCCCGCTTCCAATTGTCGAGCATGCGTCGCGTGCGGCCGAGCAGTTTTTCGAGACCGCGCCAGGCTTGTTCTTTGGTGCTGAAGATTTTTTCATCGCTGCACCAATCGGCAAGCTGCTCCGACATGGCGACGATGATCTGCTTCGCCAGCGCTTCGCGGCGGTCCTGCGGGAACAACGAGCCTTTGCTGTCGAGATAAGTTTTCATGTATTCGTAGCAATTTTCGCAGGGCGCGCCCCACAGCTTGAGCTGGCCGGATTGCAACGCCGCTTCAACCTCGCCGGCGCGCAACATCTCCCGGCACCTCACGAGCAAATTTTCCATTTCCGTTTGCGCCGCTTTCTCGATCGCGTCCCACATCAAAATTTCCTCGCGGCCGGCAATTTCCCGATAACCCTGCTGAATTTTCTCCGGCAGATCGCTCAAGCGAATGGTATCGCCGGGCGTGGTGACGTAGACCTTCTCCACCAGATTTTGCAGCTCGCGAATGTTCCCGGGCCAATCGTAAAGAATCAGCGCCATTTGCGCGTCCTCGGTCAGGCGTTTGGCCGGACCGTGCTTCTCGCCGAGCTTGGCGAGAAAATAGTGAGCGAGGTGCGGAATCTCTTCTCTTCTTTCGCGCAGCGGCGGCAGGTGAATATTCGCCACGTCGAGCCGGAAATATAAATCCTCGCGGAATTTCTCATCCTGGATGAGCTTGTGCAAGTCGCGATGCGTCGCCGCGATGACCCGAACGTCGATCTCGATGTCCTTCCTGCCGTGAAGCCGGCGCACTTTCTTCTCTTGAAGCACGCGCAGGAGCCGGGTTTGCAAGTGGGGCGGCAGGTCGCCGATCTCGTCCAGAAAAATCGTGCCGCCGTTCGCCTGCTCGAAGACCCCGGCATATTCGCCAACCGCGCCGGTGAACGCGCCTTTCTCGTGGCCAAACAACTCGCTCTCGATCAACCCCTCCGGAATCGCCCCGCAATTGAGCACCACGAAGGGCCCGCTCTTGCGGCTGCTGTTTTGGCGAATCGCCTGAGCCACCAGCTCCTTGCCGGTGCCGGTTTCGCCGGTGATCAGCACCGTTGAATCAAACGGGCTGATGCGGCCGATTTGCGCGAAGATTTCCTGCAGTTTGGTTTTATTGGCGTCGTGGTTGTTGCGGTTGCCGGCTGCCGCGGTGACCATGCCGAACGCCGGCTCGAAATAATATGGCGATTTCATTTTCTGCTCGAAGGCTTTATAATTTTCCAGCACGCGCTTCATTTCCTCAAACTTTTTGGGCGGCGGTTCCGCCTTCGCCGTCGCGCTCTCTCTCTTTGGCTCTTCCCCCGCGAGGCCCTTGTAGAGCGCAATTTTCAAGCTCAACTTTTCCTTTTCAGCTTCGAGACTTTCTTTTTCGCTGCGCCGGCGCTCCAGCTCGTTTTTCAATTGTTCTTTGATGATTTGCATCTTCATCAACGGATTGGCGAGCAAATCCGGCCGCTCCACCGAAGGGTTGTTCAAGATGCCCTCGATCTCGCCGATGAAAAAATTCACCGTTTTGTATTGATCGTCGCGCTCGCTGATCTTGGTATTGAGCCGCTCGATGTGCGCGAGTTTTTCCTGGCTGTCGCTTTCCAGCCGCTGCACTTCATGATTGAGCAGCTTGACGCGCAACGATTTTTCGTAAAACGCCACGCTGAGAAAAAACAACGCCAGCGTGCTGTTGATCTTCAACATCGCCGGCGCGATATGCAGGCCCTTGAACAAAAGGAAGTAAGCCACCGCGTTGAACGCGAGCATCATCAAAACAAAGAACGTGGCGCTGTAAACCGTTTCGCGCGCTTTGTCGAGCTTGCCGGCCAGCATCATGCCGGCGTTCAACAACAAAACGAGAACGAGCACGATGCCGGCATCAACGTACCACGGCAACTGGCGCAAGGCATCACCATTGAGAAAATTGCTGATGGCGGTAGCCTGCACGCCGACGCCAGGAAAGCTTCCGGAAAAAATCGTAGGATAAGTATCCACGCCGGTTTCGACCGAGCCAAGAATCACGATCTTGCCGGCAAAGTCATGCAGAGGAACACGCGGCGCTTTTTTCTCTTCGAGATCACGCAGGGCTTGTTGAATTTGCAGAATGGAATACGAAGTGAACGTGTCGAACTCGCCGTAGAAATTAAGCAGGCTTTGCCCATGCTGATTAATCGGTATCTCGATGAGATTTTCGGTGTTTTCGAACCTGAGATGATAACCCCAAAAATTCCGATTGAGGCGTATGCTGTCCAAAGAGATTTGTAAGTACTCACTCAGCGCCACCAGACTCAGGGCAGGATAAATATGTCTTTGATATTCGAAAAACAGTGGAATGTGCCGCGTGCGGCCGTCGGCATCTTCGAATACCGAGCTCAAACCGGCCCGCTGGAAATTCGCAAGGAAAAGAGGATGGGGAAATTTAGCCGAGTCGCCGTGAATGAAGTCGAGAAGTCCCTCGTAGTGCTGTTGCACGGCATATTTGACATAGGCAGTATCCTGTGAGCTTGTAGTTTCATCTTCATCAGCGCTGCCATCCAGATACCAGGCGCCAAAATGAAAGCTATGCACCACGCTTCCGAGTTCGCGCGAGAGGCCCGCCAGAGCTGTATCTATTTCGGGATTTCCCTCGTCCATGAAGATAAAGTCAAGCACGAAGACCTTGACACCATAATGACTCAAGGCGCGAACAATCTGAGTGTAATACTGCCGCCGCGATATTGCGCGCATCTCGGATGTGGTTTGGTCATCTTCCGTGATCAAGATGAGGTTGGAATTGGCGTGGCGACCACCTCGCATGGTCATCATAAAATCCAAGGATTGTAGCTCCAAGCCTTCTAAAAAACTGAGCGTTTGGAATAGAATGAAAGTCAAGAACACGGAGAAAACGCCAATCCCCCATTTCATCCAGAAGCGCCGCGTTGCGATTTTAACTTCCTGCATGATGTCCTCCAAGCGGTGTAGCCATCCTTAATAGTATCATGAGTTCCTTCTTGTTCAAGTGCGTTTGGCGATATTTCTCTTGGGAGCCGTGGACGTGGTTGGACGGCTCTTTTTCTTAGACAATTTGCGCTTGAGCTGTCTGGGAGAACGCTTCGGCGCGGTGGAAGTGGTCGTCCCTGATTTCTTTTTTGAAGCAAGTACGATGCTACGAGATTTTTGTGAGGTTGTTGATGGCATAGTATTACTCCTTGCTTAGGGTAAATTTAAATATTTAAAGAATTTGTTTTCAAAGCCAGAAAATTTTGCTTCTACCCACTTATAGTTAGTGCGTAGGCTTTCGGATCATCCTTCAATAAACTTCAACTGAAGGTCGTACTGACCATCTTGCGAGCATGGCACAAATGGTATAACCGATCCACTGGTACAGCTTCTAAAGTGAAGTCGAGCAAGATTGATGACGAAATGTCCTTTTTTTATATAGACACTTCAAGTATCGTAATTTCCTCAATTTTTTTTAAAAAGTCAATAATTTTTCACTTTGATTGATTTTGTACAAACTCCCTGATATCGATTGCGTTTATCATGCAAGGTTGGATATACGTAAAAAATTTCTTTGTGCTGGCTTTTTATGAGAAAGTGGGCTTCATTGAAATGCCACTTCACATATTTACTGCAACATACAATGTGTTCAAGGAGGCAAATATTTGTAAAACAAGGGAGGTGTTAAAAGCAAAAAGCTAAGGATATAAAACGCAACGAGCAGCCTCAAAAAGCTGCTCGTCAGATAATTAAGCGAGGTTCGCCAAGTAACGCTTAGCCTACTCAGCACGGGGGAGTGCAACTAAAATTAACGTTTTGGCCCGGCTGCAGTCGTTGGACCACCTTTACCCGCCTTGATGTGAGTCTTTACTTTCATCAGAGTATCTCCTTAAAAATGAGTGTAATATGATTTTGTGGCGATTCAAGCCACAAGCTTGAGTTTAGAACTGCCACAAAATTATTTTGCAAGTCCTTTGCCAATTTTTAGAAATAAAAAACAACCCAGTAGATATCATAAGTGTTTGATATTTCGATAAGCAACTATAATGACCAGACGTATCGTGAGAGACTAAAACATATTCATTATGTGAACATGATTCGCATGGATAGAAAGTAAAGACGTAAGATTGGGCTTTTATGAAGCATGGATAGCGCGAACCGAATTCGCGTCTTCTGCGAACTGTGTTCGCAGCCAATGTAGGGCATAATGGCTTAACCTAATTAAAATCCACAGTGGTTATGCAAAATTTTTGTCTTTATTCATGGGCATTGATCGTCATGCGAATTGATATGTTCGCGTTAAATCATGTTGACTATCCGTTAGTAAACTCGCGTGATCGAGATGCCAGTTGAAAGCGTTGATGAAAGTGTCGAAGCAAGTTTCGCAAACGCTCAAATGTTGCTCGATCGCAGCCTTTTCATATCCGCCGGCCGTTCCGCTCAGATAATCCGAAAAATCGAAGCTGCCGAGGCAGGCTTCGTGAAATTGTTTTTTCATGACCACGCCCTCCTTGTCGCGTTGCGGTTTTGGCGCAACCATTGCCGGATGCGGTCGGCGGTGTTGCCGATGCCGCGCTCGCTGAGGCCGAGGCCTTTGATGCGCGCGATCTCGCGGCTATGGTAGCCGTAGAGAAAATGCAGTTTGAATATGATGAAATTGCGATTGATGTTGGCGTCACGAAAGGCCGCGCGAAAGCCGGCACGCACCATGTGCTCGAGCGACTTGCGTTCCACTATCTGCGTTGCCGCGCCGCCGAAATCCGCACCAAGCATCCCGAGCTTCCCATTTTGATCTTCCGGCGCATCAGCGAAAGCTTGCAATTGCTCGAAAGCCTGCTTGCGACGGTAATCGCGCATCTGGTTGCTCATCACGCTCAGCGCAATCGTCCGCAGGTAAGCGAAAATGGAATTTTCATAGCGGCTCTTGAACGCGCGTAGCACATGACATTCATTTTGAAACAGGCGGCAGTAGGTCTCATTGACCAGGTCCTCGATCATGGTTTGCACGCGCTCGTAGCCGGCGGTCGCCATCCATTTGAAGGCGGCAGAGGTGATGGTTTGGCGAATGCAATGATCGTAGCGCAAGATAAACTCGCGTGCCACGGCGGCGCCGCGTGGATTCGCCACGAGCAAGCGGATCAGCTCGTCGTGGGGGAGCGGTGCGAGTGTGCGATCGGCATCAGACTTCATTGTTGTCCACTTTCCCTTCGCTTTGAGTTGGTCGCCAAGTAAATTCAAGGCTTGGCGACTTGAATGAACCCTTTAGAAAAAATTCCTTTCGGCTTATCAGCATCACAAAAGTCGTTCCAAAGAATGCTAAAAAATGAGCCGGCGCTAATTCATTAGCAAAAACAACGGCTTAAAGCAGCAAGAGGATGGAGACTTTCTTGTAAGCGTATTTTGGAAATGAGGGCATTTCCAAAAAATCTTGGTTCGGCGGCACTTTTTGCCGTTGCGACGAGCTGTTTTTCAAATGTTTGATTCATTGCTTTTCGCCTGGCAACAGCTTTACAGGCATGGCCTTGGAAATTTGTGTTGAGCAGCACTTCCAAATTTCCACGAGCACGGCAATCCGGAAATGGAGTTTTGCCGGTTTTCTAATAATCGGCATCCCCGCACCGCTTGCCTTCTGGTTTTTACCTCAGCGTAAAATTGCACTTGGCATTTGCGCACGTGACACAAGTCTTCGGCAAATTTTTGGAAATCAATATCGGTGAATATTGCCAAAGGACTGGAATTTTGGCGCGTATTTACAATTTTAAAATCATGATATTTAAATTTTTAAAACAGTTTGGCCAAATTGGTAAAATGTTTCTGGCACGTCATTTGAGTAAAAATATGTCGGCAATCGCGAGACGAAATGAGCGCGAGCCGCAAATCGCCCCCGGCGGGAGGCGGCAAGCGCAGTCCGGAATGGAGGCCTGCCGCTGTGGGGCCGGCAACGAGGACTTAAAGCGTTGCGAAACTATTTTTTTACTTTTTTAGCAAAACGCGGGAAATCAAAACTTTGTTTTTGTCTACAGTAGTAGAACCAATTAACTCAATTAACTGTTAACTTTTCATTCAAGGAGCAACATTATGTACGCTCAAACCCAAGTTTTGGAAGATCTCGTTGTGAAAACCAGTGGCAACGGCGGCGTTCTTTCCAAAGCCAGAATCCAAAAAGAAGCGGCGAAGGCTTCTGCGACACGCTCGTTGGTCAAAGTGACGGCCGATGAATTGAAGGCAAAGATCGAGGCCAAGTTGGAGGCCGCTTATCAGAAGTCTCTGTCGCAGGCGCGTCCGGAAGTCGTCGATCCGTATCCGCTGTGGGATTTGGTTGCGCTCGGCCCCTTCCAGCCCGGCGCCGTCGACGGCACTTTCGGCACTCTTAACAACCCGCCCTTCAAGGCGCATCAGGTGATTCGGGTTGGCGAGACGGCCTACATCGCCACGGTCATCTTCGCGCCCATTCTGAACACCTTCTGCTTGCCTTATGAGGTGGAGTACTGCACCGGCGAACTGTGTGGATGGGTCAAAGGCCCGGATAAATTTAATGTCACACAAACTGGCCATCTGAGCCCCACCTCGCCGTTCGCGGTCGATATCCTGCAATTCACCGCGGATCTGGAGGACGTGAACTGCAAATATGCGATGCATATTTGCGCTCGCATCAAGTGCTGCGACGCCACACCAGGCACGCCGCAACCGCCATTTGCCGGTTTCGCGCGGCATGTCTACGACTACGATGAGATTCTGCCTCTTACTATTCCTGCCGGCTTGGTTGACCCTCTTGCCGATCCTGTGCCTGCTTCGATTCCGGTGAACGGCGCGCCAGATTGGCAATTTGACCAACCGATCCACTTCATGATTTATGAATAAGCGGGCAACGACAAACCGCAACAACACCGGCTCGGCCTGAACGGGCCGGTGTTTTAGTTTAGGAGAAACCATGAACCTTGATCGAATGACTCTGGCGCGCGGTCGCTTGGCGTTGCGCGAAGCGGTGCGGGATTATCTGTTCGATCCCAATATCACGCTGATCGACTTCGGAAATCCGAAACACGAGGGACAACTCGCGGACGATGAGTTGGCGATCCGTTTTCACGTTCACAAAAAACTTCCCGTTTTCACGCTGGAAACGAGCCGCCGTACCCGCTTTATTCAACCTGAGATCGGCGGTTTCCCGACCGATGTATTGGAGGGAACCTATCATCCGCACCGATCGGCCGGTTGGTTCACGAGTTTAAACCGTCCAATAGAATCACGCGCCTCTCGCGCCCAATTCTTGCGCGGCGGCCTCAGCATCTCCAACGAGGTTTACACCTTTGCCACGTTGGGCGGACTGGTTCTCGACCGCGCCACCAATGCAGAAATGATTCTCAGCAACTGGCATGTGCTCGTGGGGCGCTGGGGTGTGCGGCCGGGTGAGCGCATCTATCAACCCGGCCGGCGTGATGGCGGCGCTGAAAAAGATGTGATTGCCACGCTCACGCGCGACGCCATGTCGGCAAATCTCGACGCCGCGGCTGCGACGCTGAACGGCAGCCGCAAAATGCTCAGCGAGCAACTCCATCTTGGCCCGGTGACTGGCGTGGGCCAGGCGCAGCTCGGAATGCAAGTGGTGAAATCCGGGCGCAGAACCGGTGTAACGCATGGCCGCGTGACCGCCATTGAAGGAATTGCACGAATGTTTTATGATCGTGTGGAACGCATCATTCGCCATGTCGTAACGATTGAGCCAAGCCAGGCGCATGGAGAAGTCAGCGCCGGCGGCGATTCCGGTTCATGGTGGCTCGATGTAGAAACGCGACGAGCCATCGGCCTCCACTTTGCCGGGAGCGATTCTCCGGAGCGGGCTTTGGCGCACGACATGCAAACGGTGCTGGAGGCGCTTAATGTCAACATCGCCTTCGATCAATAGTTTATCGTATGCCGAGGAGCCGTCAAAAAATAAATTTTGTGTTTTCCGCAGTCCCAGCCCCTTGTGAACTGCTATCGCGGAGAGAAATTCCATCTACGGTAAATGGCAGCAATCCCATGGAAATACCAAACAAAGAATGGTGGAGAAAGGCGCAACGAGCACGCGACGGGCTCTTCGCGCAACTGCGCGATCATCCGGATGTCAGTTTGGTCGATATCGGTTTGGACCCTCTCGGCGTGAGCAGCACACCGGTGCTGCGCGTTCATCTCCGCCGGGATGCCGTCTCAATGATCAACCTTCCGAGCGAGATCGATGGCATTCCGGTTCGTGTGATTCACGGTGATTATCACTTCAACATTGAGATCAAAGATGAAGAGGAAAAGAGGTAAAACGTGGGCGATGTCCGAAGCAGCGGCGCCTGTGTCAATACAACTGGGCATTGCCCAATCGTTGCCAGAAGCGCTCGACGATCGCGATGATTTGACGGTGATCGGCGGCATCGATCCGGTCATTGAAATGGCGCTCAACTGCATCGGCATCCATCAATACTCCGATTTTCGCGATTACTCGCCGGAAACGCTCGCGCAAACATTGCTGGAGCGCGCCGGCATTGCCGTTTCGGCTGCCACGATCGCGAGCCAGGATTGGATCGGATGGGCGGAGATGCTTGCGGCGGAAAATTCATCTGTGGGCGCAGTAGAAGCCGACAGTCCCAAAACGGCTGCGGCAATAGCCGAAAATGCCCATGCTCAAATTGCGCCATCTGCCACAGTCAAGGAAGATGACGAATTGGCTTTGCACGTTCAGGAGGCCAAATTCACACAAGTTGCAATGCCGGCTGCAAAAATATTGCGGGGTGAAATTACCTGCGTAGTGTCCGGCGAAACGACGCCACCGCCGGCAGTGGTGTATGTTGCTCTCTGCGCTCAAGTTTATGTTATTAACAAAATCACCGGCGAACCCAAGCTGATGGCCTCACGCCTCACACGGTTGCAGCCTGGCGAGATGAATTATTTCCTCCTGCTCGAGTTCGAAATTCCCGCGATCGGAGTTTATCAATTGCAAGTCGTCGCCTTCTTGCTCCATCCGGTGGCAAAAGTTGCTTTTTATCAGGGGCCGCCGTTGCGAGTCATTGCGTGATGGCGCCAATCGAATCGACAACCTGGCGTGCCGGGCGCCGCACATTGGAAAGGGCGCTCGCACTCTACCTGGATGATCCGAACGTCACGCTCATCGATCTCGGATTTCGCATGCACGCTTCAGCACCGAATGGTTTCACGCCGGAGCTTGCTGTGCGCATTCACGTCCGCAACGAGCTGTCCACTGAAGCCCGCGTTGAGCTTGCTGTCGCGGCTTCGCTGCGCCTCGGCTTTGCCGTCGAGATCATTGCAGCGACTTATGATTTGCATTTGCACCGCGACGCGCCCGAGCAACAGATGGCGTTTCACGAGAGGGCCGTCAACTCAATTCTTCACGACCGCCAGCCAGAAAAATTTGGCGGCAGGGTACGCGACCGGCAAAGCGGGGATGAGCTGATGCTCGGCAGTTGGCATGTTTTAGCAAATTTGCGAGTGGTTGGCGAGGGCTTTCCAATTGACCAATCCGCATCCACGAACAGTGATGACACCACTGAAGTTATTCGCAGCGCCATGGACGCCGGTCTCGACGCCGCGGTGATTCGGTTTCGTGATATTAACCCATTGGGGAAAATCATCACAGCAAGCGGTGTGGTCATCCCGCAGCTCGGAATGCGCGTGAAAAAATTCAGTGGGAGCACGAGCGAGACTTCCGGTATCATTGCGGGAGTTTTGGGTTATCGCATTCAACAAGATGGCGGCTGCAAACATCTTGTCGGCCCACTGGTCCACATTATTCCGGAAGAGCTCGGCGAAAAAATCTGCGCGTTCGGCGACTCCGGCGCGTGGTGGTTGGAAGCTTCGACGCGGCGCGCCACGGCCTTGCATTTTGCCGGCAGCCACGATCCGGGCTTCGCACTGGCTTTTCCCATGCCGGAAGTGCTGGAAGCGCTCGAGGTGGAAATCGTGGCAGCGCCGGAAATTTCATTTTGGCAATCATCCGAACAGTTTAGCCATGCCGCCGCCGACGAGGCCGCGAACGCGATTTCAGCCGCAATCCCAGGCCTGATTCCGAAACGAGGGACGAAATGGATTCATCAAATCGCGCGGGCGGGATTGTTGCTGGCGCTCGGTGTGATGATCGCCGGATTTTATTTTCACGTGCAATACGTGCATCGCCAACAGCAAAAGCAAATCTTGCAGTTGCACGGGAAACTGCAACGCCTCAAGACGATGGCGCAAGTGGATGGCGCGCGCCAACAGCATATTCGGCGGATCGGGGCCCTTATCGATCGTTTCAATCGCAAAATGGCGAGCGAATTGAAATTCCGCATAGCGGCGGAAATTTATGAGATGAGCCGCAAATACAGCCGGCTCGAGGTGGAATTGATCTGCGCTACTATTACGCACGAGTCCGGACGCACTTGGAATCCGGAAGCCATATCGCCCGCGGGCGCTTTGGGACTGATGCAAATTCTGCCGAGCACCGGCATTTATTTGGCGAAAGCTGAAGGCCTGACGTGGACTTCGGCGGAATCCATTCTCTTCGATCCGATCTACAATCTGCGCTTGGGTTGCCGCTACCTTGCTGAGTTGATTTCGACTTACGGCGTCGAGGCCGGTTTGGCCGCCTATAATGGCGGGGATAGACAGGCGAAGCTATGGTTGCAGGGAGGGAGGGCCAATCAACTTTTGCACGCCGAAACGGCTTATTACGTGCCGGCGATCTTGCGAATTTATGAAGAATATCGCCGGGCGGCGAGGTGAATGGTTTTTTATTTTTAAATATGATAAATCTAAATTTTAAATAATAATAATAATTTTGCCATAATCATGTTGCATTAAAATCATTTCTAACGTTTCACCTCTAATCATCCTGCCATCCTTTCTGCCGCGCTTGCTTTTTGAGCGACAACTGTGTTTTTTGCGCGAGCCGTTTTTCTCTGGCGACGCGCGAGGGCTGCATCTGCAAGCGCGGCTTTCTTTTTTGGCGGCGTTTGGCCAGTTTTTCAATCAAGCGCTGCCACGCCAACTCCCGATTTTTAATTTGAGACCGGCTTTCCGTGGCCACCACCATAATTCCGGTCGGCAAATGCTTGATCCGGATCGCCGATTCAGTTTTATTCTTGTGCTGCCCGCCAGGCCCGCTTGACTTGAAGGCGGTGATTTCAACCTCGTTTTTCAGGGCTGCAATGGTGAGCGGTGTCTCGGCGCTTTTGTCGATTTCTGGTTCTGATATGGGCATTTTGTCGTCTCGTTAAACCGGGTATTCTTTCAATTATAGCGAATGGCGTTGATAGAGTCAAGTCTCTGATAAAATATCTTGATTCGATTTGACAGTCATATTTTGATTGCGTATATTAAAGGCAATAACAATTGTCGAACATTTGAAATAATGGAGAATCGTCATGTCAACTCCAACAACAATTGACTCGAAAACCGCGCAAAGCCAGGAGCTTTTGCAAATACTCTTGAATCTCTCAACTGAAGAAATTGCCAAACTGCGACGGCTGCTGTATTACGCGGAGAGGCTGAAACACAATGGCCATGAGGATAACCAAGCCACACCCGAAAAAGTTTCTCAGCGCCCGCGTCGATTTATCGATCCGGATGATGGCGGGCCGGTTTGGGAATTGGATTTCATTGATGAATTTGATCGCGCCTCATGTTACGAAGATACAAGGTATGAATTATGATTCCGCGGCCTACCAAAAATGAATTGGCTGCGGTAGATGCTATGATTTGGATCTATAATCACGAACGCGAAAGCCAATACTTTTCATGTTGTCGCAAGGTGCGCAATATGATTGTCGGTGGCGAGTTTATCGGATTGATCTTGCCCACTGCCTCTTCGCTTCCAACCGCTAGCGATCTTTGCCGCAAATATAACCTTAAGCGCAAACAATGGTATGACGCGGTCTTAGCGGCAACTTTGCTGAACGATGGTGTTCATGTTCTCTATACCATGAACGAAAAAGATTTCCTTCCAATCGCTGAACTTTCACTTATCAACCCTTTCACAGAAACCCTGCGCTACGGAAGTCTCCCAGCCGAGTGGGGCATACAACCATCTGAAATTCCTCCAAAGACGGCTGGTGACACTTCAGCAGATGATGATATAAAACCTGAAAACTAATCCTTTTCATTCCCCAACAATAGTTCCATGAATTTCCTCAAAATTGCTGCTATTATCATCGTCCTCGTCATAGCTTGGCGCGTTGTGGATACCATCCGCCATGCCGGCGAGTTTAAAACTTTAAAACCACATTTCACCGGACAATGCCAAAAAATTGGCGGCGTGGTTGGCGCCGAGGATATTACCGTCCATCCGCAAACCGGCGTGGCTTTCATCTCTTCAAGCGACCGGCGGGCGCTTTTGCGCGGCGAGCCGGTTCCGGGAGCGATTTACACCTACGACCTGAAATCTGATCCCCCCACGCTGAAAAATTTGACCCAAAATCTCGACCATGATTTTCAGCCGCACGGCATTAGCCTCTATCTCGACGAACCCGGCGCGGCCTCGCTCTTTGTGGTGAATCACCGCCGCGACGGCGAGCACATCGAAATTTTTGATTATCATGATAGCACGCTCGTGCATCGCGAGTCGATCCGCGGCGAGCTGATGACCAGCCCGAATGATGTGGTTGCAGTCGGGCCACGAAGCTTTTACGTTACCAATGATCACGGCAACGTTTCGGCGCTGGGACGCACGGCGGAAGAATATTTGCAGTTGGCCAGATCGTATGTGCTCTATTATGATGGCCAAAATTTCAGAAAAGTGGCGGAAGACATTTCGTACGCGAACGGCATCAATGTGAGCCACGACGGGATGACCATTTACGTGGCTGTCTGCGTGGGACTCAAAATCAACGTCTATGATCGGGACATGGCTTCCGGCGCGCTGCAATTGATCAAAGAAATTCCGCTCGGCACGGGCATCGATAATATCGAGTTGGACGCCGAGGGCAATTTGTGGGTGGCGGCGCATCCGCAGCTTCTCACGTTCACGCGGCATGCGAAAGAGGCGTCGAAATTATCACCTTCGGAAATTCTTAAAATCAGTTTTATGTCAAACGGCGATTATAAAATCGCTCAAATCTATTTGAACAACGGCGACGAAATTTCCGGCTCGAGCGTCGGCGCCGTGTTCGGACAAAAACTGCTCGTCGGTTCGGTTTTTGAAAAGCACTTTTTGGTTTGTGAGATGAAATAACGTTCAGGGAGAAAATGGTTTAAATTCCAATAAAGTTCGCGCGATGGGATGCCTCGTGGGAGGTGCGCACCGCCATTTCCGATTCCGGCTGGAGTGCGGAGTTTGCCATTCCATTTCGAACGTTGCGGTATGCGAGCGGCAAAACGCAGACATGGGGCATCAACTTTCAGCGCAATCTTCGCCGCCGCAACGAAACGGCTTTCTGGGCGCCGCTGCCGCGCCAATTCAATCTCTTTCGTCTTTCGCAGGCCGGCGAGCTTAAAGGCCTTGAGATCGCGAGCCAACGGAATTTGAAAATCATGCCTTACGCGCTCAGCCAGAGTAGCCGCAAGTTCACTGCGCCTGGTGACAACACCAAATGGGTTGGCGACTTCGGCGGCGACCTGAAATACAGCCTCACACCCAGCTTGACCGTGGACGCGACTTACAACACCGACTTTGCGCAGGTTGAGGTCGATGAGCGACAGATCAACCTCGAGCGGTTCAATCTCTTTTTTCCGGAAAAGCGTCCGTTCTTTTTGGAGAATGCCGGACTTTTTGCCATCGGCACTCCCGGCGAAGTCGAGATTTTTTTCAGCCGCCGCATCGGCATCGGCGCCGACGGCCGTGAAGTTCCGATTGTCGGCGGGGGCCGGCTCTCGGGCAAAATTGGCGCGACAAACCTTGGCTTGCTCAATATGCAAACCGCAACGGTTGACAACATCACGCCAGCCAACAATTTCACCGTCGCGCGCGTGAGCCAGGAGTTCCCCAATCGTTCCGGCGTTGGCGCGATGTTCATCAATCGTCAAGCAACCAGTGAACCGGAAACCGCGAAAGAAGCAACCTTTAATCGAACCTTTGTTGCCGACGCTCGTCTCGGCATCGGCAAATACACCCAGGTCTCCGGATTCGTCGGGCAGACGGCGACGCCCAATCGGGATGGGCGCGATCACGGCTTTAAGCTCGGTCTCAATCACGATTCCAAGTCGTGGTTGATTCAAGCCAATTACACGGAAGTCGCGGAGAACTTCAATCCTGAAGTTGGTTTCCTGCGCCGGCTTGCATATCGTAAATCCGAAACGATCGTCCTCCATCGGTATCGTCCGCAGAATTTTCTCGGACTGCAGGAGTTGCGTCCGCACGTTTCTTATCGCGCCTATTGGGATTTCACCGGCTTTCAAGAAACCGGTTTCCTGCATTTTGATAATCACTGGGAATGGAAGAACGGCGTTGAGATTCATACGGGAATCAACTTCACACGCGAGGGTTTACGAAAGCCCTTCACCATTTATCGAAAGCAAAACAAGCCACTGCCGGTTTACCAAATCGTCACCGTGCCGGCCGGCACTTACGATCACCAGGAAGTGCAGATTGTGGCGACTAGCAATCAAGCCGCGCCGTTAAGCTTTCGCGGAACGTATAGCATCGGCGGCGCTTACGGCGGCAATCGGGCCTCGGCAAGCTCGACGCTGAAGTTCCGGATTGGCGAGACGTTCAATACCGAGCTGACGTGGAATCGCAATCATTACGGCTTGCCGTTTGGCCGTTTCGACACCGACGTGGTGCGAACGAGAATTTCGTATTCTTTCTCGCCGCGCGTCTTTGTGCAGGGTTTGCTGCAGTATAACGATCTCGACGAGGCGTGGTCGACCAATTTGCGTTTGGGTTGGTTGCAATCCGCGAACACCGGCCTGTTCGTTGTTTATAATGAAACCCGGGACACGTATGACGAGGCTCTGGGTTTGCGCGACCGCAGTCTTATCGTGAAGTTCAGCCGGCTGTTTGATTTGTTGGATTGAGAAGCGCTTGACTTTTGAGAGGATTTGGCTTATTTTTGTGAATATTTTGATCCGAAGTTGATTAAAATTTTTTGATGGAAATTTTCAAAGACACCGAAAACCAGGCCCTGCGCCTTCCTCCCGGCGTCAAAGATTTTCTTTTTGACGAGGTCGTGCAGCACCGCGCCGTCGAACGCCGGCTTGCCGAATTGTTGGCGGGATTGGGCTATGGCGAAATCATCACGCCGACGATTGAATATGGCGAGGTTTTTCTCCTGGCCGGCCGGACGCGCCGTGGCCGCAACAGCCTCGACGAAAAAGTTTATCGTTTCCTCGACCGCGACGGCAACTTGTTGGCGCTGCGCGCCGATTTCACCGCGCAGATCGCCCGCATCGCCGCGAGCCGCTTTGTCGGCATGCTGGCGCCGATACGCCTTTATTATACCGGCAAAGTTTTCCGCGCCGAGCCGCACCACGCCGGACGGAGCCGGGAGAAATGGCAGATGGGGTTTGAAATTATCGGCGCCAATGATATTGAAACCGATGCCGAGGCGGTGACGAATATTTTGGATAGCTTGGCGGCGTTGAAAATCGACAATGCCCGCGTCGCCATCGGCAACGTCGAATATTTCAACGGCATCGTGGCGCACGCCGGCATCGAGGGTGAAGCGCTGCAAACGTTGAAGTATTTGATTGAGCGCAAAGACCTTGCCGGCTTGGCACAGGCGATGGAAGATTTTTCGCTGCCGTCACCTGTCCGTGAGGCCTTGACGCAGATTCCGCATCTGCAAGGCAACCGTGAAATTCTGCCGGAGGCCCGGCGTTTGGCCCCAAATGAAATTTCTCAGCAGGCGGTCGACCGTCTCGAAGCGTTGCAGGCCATGATTCAAAAGCATGCGCAAACCGGCCAGGTCTTTTTTGATTTGAACGAATTCGAGAGCAGCGGATATTACACCGGCCTCACACTGCGTGCGTTTGTCGCCGGTGTTGAGGAGGTGGTGGGCAGCGGCGGCCGTTATGACGAATTAATCTCGCGTTTCGGTGTAGACGTGCCCGCGGTTGGTTTTGCATTTGACCTCGATCTCCTTGTTTATGCGATCAGGAATGGCTCATGAAAAACCTCCTTAAAATTACCGGCAAATTTATTGGCAGCCAACTGATCGTCGCACCGGCAGACGGCAAGGCAGAACGATGGCTTCAAGGCCGCCGGCCTACTTCGCATATCCGGTCATTTCCAAATATCCTTCGCCGAGTATTTTGGAGTTTCCCTTTTTTCCGACAACCTCCACAAATCCCTCCCAATAAATGTTGCCGGTGGTTCGCCGCGTGTCCAGTTCTTGATTTTTCACCGGGGTGCTCAGTTGCAAATCATATTCAAGAAATTTTATTTTCCAGGCGACGGGGTACTTTCCGCCGCTGGCGGGGCTCGTCCACCAGTCTTGCGGAATCAATTCGAAATCATTCGCAGTTAAATGCCGGCTAATTTTGTCACGATGAATGAACGTGCCGGCTGAATATGGAGAATGAGAACCGTTCGCACGGCGAAAAAGAAAAAACATGGCCTCGGTGGAATCCGATAAGTGCAAACTGAACCAGTCCCAACCGGTCACATCGGCATTGGGGTGGCTGGTGAAAAATTCATGATCCATCCAGCTCGCTCCCCGCACGCGCCAAGATTCGCCGCCAACCACGAGCGTCCCTTCTGTTTGCAGCGAGGTTAAAGAATAGTAGTAAACCGCATCTCCAGGCAAGGCGCTGTTTGGCAGCAAGCCGCGGTTACCGTGAAAAATTGGCGGCTTCGTTGGCGCCAACGCCAAATCTATTTTTCCGAAAGCCGAAGCGGCGTGAAGATGAATTCTGTTGCCAGCCATGTTATTTCCATCGGCTTCCTGATCATCTTGCCGCGCCGTCCACTCACCAAGATGCACGGCCAGTGAAGTTGAATCGGCGCCGGCAAGATTCAGCGCGTCGCGCGCGGTTTTTTGATCGTCATAAAAGCGCTCGTTCTCGACGTCGGTGATGGCAAAATGCGCCACGTACGCGTCGCGAAATGCCCACGACGATTGCCGCGGCAGGAGGGAGGGCACGAGAGCTTGGCGAAAAAATGTCAGCTCGTAGCCAAACCGCCGTCCGTTCTCCGCCCGCAAATTGCCGGTGAAATACCACCACTCGGTTTGATATTCCGCATGTTGGCCATGATCGCGGGGGAATTGCCAAATCCACGGCTTTTCCACTTTGGCAAAAGCAGATTGCGCCGTGGCAGCCGCTGAAAAAGAAAAAAGCAAAAAGAAAAAGGCAAAATAGAACATGGCATCGAAATATGGATTGCTGAAGTAATAGATTATTGGATCAATGGAGTGATGGCGGGGATGGAGTTCAAGATTCCAACACTCCATCAATCCAATATTCCATAAATCCAACACTCCGCTTTTATTCTTCCCGTATCGCAGCGACAACGGAAATTTTTTTCAGCCGCCACATCGGATAAATGGCCGCCGACAGCGCCGCCACCAGCGCCATCCACCCTATTTGCGCATAGGCGCCGAGGTCGATTTGAAAATTGATCGTCCAATTAAAAGTTCGCAAATTGATGACGTAGATCATCACTAGCGCCAGCGCGGTTCCGGCCGGCACGGCGATAAGCGCGGCAAAGCCGCCTATGAGTCCGGATTCGAGAAACACCAGCCGCCGCAATTGGTTGAAACGCATGCCGACCGCGCGCAAAATGCCCAGCTCGCGCGTGCGTTCGACGAGCAGCGACATCACGGCGCTGATGATGCCGATGAACGCGACGATGCCGGCGAGAATCTGCATGACGTGCGTAATCGCAAAACTCTGATCGAAGACTTTGAAAACTTCGTCGCGCAATTCGCGATTCGACAAAATATTCACGGCGTAACGGCCGGCGACGGCGCGCCGCAAATCGGCCACGTAGCGCCGGAAGTCAACCTGCGGTTTGAGAAAAACGCCGATATTGGTGATGCGCGAAGGCCCCCAGTTTTTGTTGTACGTGCGATGATCCATCATCACTTGCCCTTGCTCGAAAGAATAATCGACGAAAACCGCTGCCACCCGAAATGATTGCGGCCCGTGCATCGCCTGTAAGATCAGCGTATCTCCGGCCGACTTGTGAAATCGCCGCGCGAAGCCGTCTGAGAGAAACATCTCGCCCGCGACAAGACGCCGCCAATTGTCGCGATCATCACCGCTCGTGAAAATAAAATCCGTGCGCGTGATCATGACCTCCGCGCTGATGGCGATCAGAAAAATCGGCTGTTGCCGGTAGGTTGAAGCCGTTGCGCCGTACAAATCAATCGCTTCGACTTCCGGCTGCCGCTTGAGGAATTGGATGAAATCCGGCGAGAACAGCGCCTCCCACTTCGCCGTCTCGAAGCCGCGCGTTTGCAAATAAACGTCTGCCTGCAAAACACTCCTGACCCAATCATCAACGGAGCGGCGAAAGCTCGTGATCATCAAGCTCATGCTAAGTACCATGGACAACGAGATCATCAGCGCTGCAATCGCCACTGCCGTCCGGCTAAGCGCCGTTCGAATATTGCGGACCGAGAGAACGCCGATTATTCCGGCGAGCTTGCTCATGAAGGTGTTCGCCATACGAGCGATCCCGAGCGTCAACAACGGCGTTAGAAAAATGGCGCCCAAGGCCACAGCCAGCGCGGCGCCAAGGCCGAGAAAAAATCCGCCGGCTATTTGACTTTGTTGCGTTGAGCATAGCGATAGCGCGATGGCGATGACGAGCAAGATGAATCCGGCGATGGCGAAACGCGGCGCGAATTTCTGCGCGCGAAATTCCAGCGCCGAACGGCGCACGGCCACTGCAGCCCGCACTTTGGCGGCTTCGATGATCGGCACGGCGCTGGCCAGAAGCGTCGTCAATAAGCCAATCAGAAAAATTTTGACGAGCACGTTCAAATCCGTCGTCACCGGTGACGGTTTGAGAAAAACATACAAGTCAGAGATGGTCGCGGTTACCGTGCGCGTCGCATATTCGGCGAGCATAATGCCGAGCCATAAACCCAGCAACGAACCGGCGACGCCGAGTCCGAAGGCTTCCAGCAAGGTGTTGAAAATAATTTGCCGCGGCGTCACCCCAAGACAGCGCAAAATGCCGATCTGCTTGCGGCGATGAATCACGGCGAACATCATGGTGTTGTAGATCAGAAACATGCCGACGAACACAGCTAAAAAAGATAGCGCCGTGAGATTGAGCCGAAACGAGCGCAGCATGTCTTCGACGCGGCGGCTGCGGCGCGTGGGCGGCTCGAGACGCAGCGGCGTGGGCAATTTCGCCGCAAGGATTGTTGCCGCGCTTTCACTGGCAATAAGATCGATGCGGTCAATATAGCCGAGGCGCCCGAGAATTTCCTGGCCGGTGGCGATATCGAGCAACGCCAAATTTGCGAGTCCCAACTGTGAGAGCATCTGCTCTGGAATCAAGCCCACGAGTTGGAGCGGTTTCCACTCGTTGCCAATTAAAACTTCGAGCGTATCGCCGATTTTGAGAAAATGCGTTTTGGCGAAAGCCGCGTCCGCGAGCGCCGCGCCGGGATGCAGCAAGAAACTGCGGCCGGCAGTTGTGGCAGCAGCTATCGAATCCGAGTTGGCAGAATTTTCGTTTGCTGCCCACGCGGCTTCAGAATAATCACGAAAACTCGTATCGGTGAATGGATCGATGGCGAGAATGTGCAGGGCTTCTTTCGGTGTTGCACTGTCCGGCTGACTGGGGAGACGAAAACCGGCGATGTATTCAAGAATGGGTGTGGCTTGAACCTCGGAGCGCGAAAGAATCTTGGCGGCGAGCGAATCCGGAATGCCGGCCGGACCGCCCAAAATTTGATGTGTGGCCTTGCCGGTCACCGCTTCGACCGTGCGTCGAAAAGATTGCAGCGCGTTTTGATTGGCGAGATCGATGCCGACCATCACCGCGACGCCGAGCGCGATACCAAGCAGACAGAGAAAGGTTTCCAACGGTTTGCGGCGGAGATGGCGGAGGTTGAAGAGGTGAAGGAGACGGAACATTGGTGATAAATGCCAAAAAATCGTTCAATTTATAAGATAAATATTTTGAGTTTGGTGGACAAGAAGTTTCTTCTTTTTTATCTTGCACTAAAATGATGAATTGCTTATCTTTTCAGCATGACACTAACCTGGAGATTTGAACATGGTGAAGACAATCAACTTAAAAAAAACGTCAAAGAGCGAACTCATTGAACTTATCCGCAAGCTCAAACGGCGCAAGGACGATCAATATTTTCTGCAAGAAAATGGCAAACCGATGGCGGTGCTTATTTCGCAAACGGAGTACGAAAAGTATCGCGAGGAACAGCGGTTGAAGGCGGTTGAGAGGCTGCAAAAATTGAGGTCGGAAGTTCACGCGCAGATTCCTCAAGATATATCCGAAGATGAAGTCGAAAAGGATATTATCGAAGCCATCCACGAGATGCGAGGCGTAAAATGTTGAAAGCCGTTCCTGATGTGAACGTCTATGTGAGTAGCCTTATCAAACAGAACGGCCACGCCGCTCAGATTTTCAGCCGGGCAGGCGAATTCAGGCCATGTACATCAGAACCTATTCTGAAAGATCTTGAGCGAGTTCTCCACTACGACAGGATTCAAAAGAGAGTCCATTTGACCGGGGAGTGGATCGCCAATTACCTTGTTGAGTTGAGAAACATTCATTTTTGTGTATCAGGGAAATTGGAAGTTAACATCGTTCATGACGATCCGGACGATGATAAGATCGTGGCATGTGCTTTGGGAGCAGGCGCTGATTATGTTATCAGCGGTGATCCTCATCTTTTAAACCTGAAACATTATCGGGAAATTCAAATAGTCACACCGAAAGCCTTCCTTAAAGTTTTAGAGCTAAAAAGAGCAAATTCTTAGTCAGAATCGTGTGAGGGATTTCGGTTATTTCTCTCCCCGCTGGTTGGGCGAGGAGCACACCATCCTTGATCTGAAAAATTCGATCCGCAAAGCGTGCAGCTTCCTGGCTGTGGGTGGCTAATAAAATCGTCTTGCCTTGCTCCCGTGAGAGATTTTTCAAAATTTCAAAAATGTGCAAGCCGGTCTCCGAGTCGAGATTGCCGGTAGGCTCGTCGGCAAGAATGATTTGAGGATCGTTGATCAGAGCGCGGGCAATCGCCACGCGCTGTTGCTGCCCGCCGGAAAGCTGATCAGGCATTGCTTTCCAGCGGTCGGCAATGCCGAGCTGAGTGAGCAGGCCCATGCCGCGCTCGCGCAGCTTCAAAGCCGCATGGCTATTGAGCTGGCCGGGCAAGAGCACATTTTCCAATACCGTTAAAGTTGGCAGTAGATTGAAAAATTGAAAAACGAATCCAATACGGTCGCGGCGAAAGAGCGTCAATCGATTCTCGTCCATCGCCGTGATTTCGGCCTGATCCACAAAAATTTTTCCGGAAGTCGGAAGGTCGATGCCGCTGATGAGATTGAGCAACGTGCTTTTGCCGGAGCCGCTGCGGCCGTAGATCGTGATGAATTCGCCGGCTTGGATGGTGAGATTAACGTCGTGAAGCGCTGCAATGGCGTTGCTGCCGGCGCCGTAATATTTGGAGAGGTTTTCGAGACGGATCAATACCTTGCCCACTGCCGTTTTTACATATTCCATGCGAGTCTCAGTGCGTCAAATTGCTGATAAGGAAACAAAATGGCAATAATTTGAACGACCCTTTTGCGTTCATCAATGTAGAATGCAATACGATACTTTTTGAACAAGAGATAACGGCAGATTGGAGTTTCGTATAAAGGCGGGCAACGAAAAGGGCTCCAGGTAAGCGACTCAACCTTACGCAATAAACCTTCGCCGAAGGTAGCAGCTCTCAGCGGCGCGTTTTCCGCGATTGGGGAGATAATTTTCTCGAAGGCCCATTTTGCCGGCTCGCTCCAGACGATTTCGAATTGATGATTTTCCACATATCCTCCGCCACCTCTTCATGTGAATAAACTCGGCCATCCTTTACAGCACGCAAGCCTTCGGCAACCTTGAATTTTACATAGACTTCGTAAAGTAATTTGTCAGCACTTACCCCCCGTGGCCGTTCGTGAATCAATTCGACAATTTTTTCGGCGTACTCGGAAGTTGTCATGGGTTCCCTGCTATGAGTATTATTAATTTTCAGTGTCGTTGGATTCTCCAAGAATAACCAAACATAATCAATCAGCCCATGAAAAGCAAGGGAATTTTGTAAGCCAACTTTCTACACAAGCCAACTTTCGCGACTCAACGGATTACTCGAACTTCAGCGGATTATCGAAATCAAAGCCGAATAAGCGGGGATTCTCGCCGATGACGGCGGCGGCAAAGATGTAGAAAACATAATCGTAAGTTTGTTGGGGAATTTTGCCATGGGCGAGCATCTTCCAGAAATTCCGTTCGCGTGGATTGGCCGGCAGTTGTTGTATGAGCGGCTCGACGTTGTTTTCACCCCAATTGTAACACGCCATCACCAACAGGCCGGAGGCTTGCGCTTCGGTCTCGTAAATATCGCGCAAGTATTTTGCCGCCGCCAGCGTGGACTTTTCAAAATCGTGGCGCTCGTCGCGGGGATCGTACCGCCGCCACTCCAACAACGGCCCGGTGCGCAAGCCGTATTTGATCGCCGTCCCTGGAATGAATTGCCACATACCTTTGGCGATGCCGTGCCGGGTGCGCGGCCCGCAACGTTTGAAATCAAAATCGGTTTCTTGCAAGGCGAGATAAAAAAACTGCGGCGGCAGATCGTGGGCGAGCATCGCTTGCGCAATCTTCGCGGCGTAACCATGGGCGCTGGCACGTTCGATCGCTTGGCGATAACGTCCGGTGGATCGCCACATGCTGATGTAGTGCTTCACCGTCTGCACGAAGCCGGCCGGCATGCTGACGTCACACTCGCCGAAGAGGCGCGCGACTTTGTAAATCAGCCATTCTTCTTCCGTAAGCTCGTCTTGCGAAATGCCAAGCTCGTCGCGGGCGAAATTGCTGTAGCGGTCCTGCAGCCGGCGCTGTTGCGCCAATTTTTCCTCGAATTGTTTTTGCAATTCCGGATCGGGATGCTGTGTCGCCGCCACTTGCAGCGCTGCCAATTGCAGCTCGAGTGATTTCATCGCATAAAAACCGTTTTCCGCCAGGGCGTGCAGCTCTTCCTGGCGTTTCACGCGTTGGCTCTGATAATACAGCGCGCCGGCCGTGCCGATCAAGAGAACCAGGATGGCACCGATGATCGTCCAATAGCGTTTGGCGTGTTTGCGGCGAACGTGATGAAACGCCTGCCGGATGAGCATGGTATGCTCGCCCGCGCTGTCGGGAGTTGATTTGTCAAAATAGCGCCTGGCGATTTCGGTTACTGATTTCTCCGCCGTCGGGAGCGGTATGGGCTGCTCGATCTCACAAGCGATGGCCGGGCCGCCGCGCGTCAACTCGAGCGTGGCGTGCGGCGGCAGAGCTGCCCGCTGGATGCGTGTTCCATTCAGATAGGTGCCATTAGTGCTCTGCAAATCTTCCACGACCCAGCGCGTTCCATCCCACATGATCCGCGCGTGATGCATGCTCACCGGCGAATCGTTGAACTGAACATCACAAGCCTTGCTGCGACCGAGGGTGAAGTTGCGCTCGAAACGCCCCCAGCGCTTGAGCGCGTCGCCTTTTTCGACGCGCACGTGAACGGGCGGTATCGTGTTGGATGATGAGTTTTTTTCTCCGGGCGAATAAATGCAAATTTCCGGACCATGTTCCGCCCCGAGTGTCAGCTTGTCGCCGGACTTAAGTTTTTGGTGGCGGACCAACAGGGCGCCGTTCAGCCAAGTGCGGCTGGTAGCAGCGGGAAGAAGCCAATATTGCCCCTCGTGATAAACAATCTCGGCGTGACGATCATTCACTTCGCTATCCATAATGATGTCGAAAAGGATAGCGCAATCCGGCGCCGTGCCGATCCGCCACCGGTTGCCGCGCAATCCGAGGCTTTCACCATTGCGGGAGCTGTGAAGAAATTCAATCCAAAGGTTGAATGGCGATGCTGTTTTTTCTGCGGCGTCGCTGGAAGGAAATTGACGGCCCTCGATTTTAGCAGCCTCCCCCGGGGCCGTCTCTGGCTTTTTATTGGTGATGCGTTTCAAACGGCGCTCAAATCTCCATAAATCAGTTCAATGCTTTCCGTCATCTTCACCTCCAACGAAATACGCGCACTTACTCCGGTTGCAGAATAGTTACATAGCGGCAGATTTTCGATGCGCCCACCGTATTTAAACAGTTCGTTTCGAAAATTACTAGTTGAAATGTTTAAAAGCAAGCAGAGAATTGAGGTTTTCCTGCATACAACTGAAGGGCAGGAAAATCAACCGCATTAGTTCCTACTCAAAAAAGTTTATCCCTTAATTAGCTCTAGAGCTTTTAATGCTTTTTTCCTAGCATCCTGAACGTTTCCTGTTATCTTCCCTTCATCAATATTTTCTTTTAAGCCAAAGCCCTTGTTCATGATAGATTGAAGCGAAACGATGATAAGCGGCAGCGCTTCTGCATCAATTTCACTCTCCAAAGCTTTTTTCAAATTGACCAGGATTTGGGGTTTGGCCTCAGGTAATCTTCGCCATAGTTGCCTTAATGCAGTTGCTGCATACCCGCGGATGAGGCCTTTTGAATCGTTGAGAAGAAGATTGCCAAGAATATCGATATCATCTTCTGTGCCGACCCAACCAAGAACGATGCAGGCCCTATACCGGAGGTCCGGATCTTGGTGCGATACAAAATGACGCGCCAGCGGCAGCACTTCTTTGCTGCGTAATCCACCTAAAATTTGCAGGGCGTCGGCTTGCAATTCCGGATCGCTTTCCGTCTTCATCTTATCAACCAAAAATCTTTCGGCAACAGCCCCTCGCTTTCTGAAAGCATAGCGTATATCTTGATAAAGATCCCAATTTTCTCTCCGCTTGAGCAAACTAAAATGATAGGCAATGATTTCCGGCGCATCAGAGGATAGCAGTTGCTTAATAAACTTCTGATGCTGATCGTAATCTGTGCTTGCTTTTGCAAGCGTAAACTCACGCTCCAATGTTTCGATATCCATGTTCTTCCACTCTATTCTTGCATGATTCGTTTGATAAATTACTTTGCTTTCACCATTTCTCTGGAGAGCCGAATTCATGGTACTGATCGCCACAAATTTCGTGTCTGGCCCGGTGCACTTCTTTGGACTGAGTTTTCATATTTTCCGCTTTGTCCAATGTGCATCGCTCGCCAGGAGGCTTTTTATATAGCGGCTTTTCATGAGAAACTTCATAACCTTTTGGAACGTTCTTGCCTTTTGTTCTTTTGATGAAATCACCCGCTTTATCGCCCAAACCGCTTGCCGGATCATCCGCATCTCTCAGTAAAGCCTTTCTTCTCTCAGCCATATTACGCCGGTATTTTTTGACGTGTTTCGCTCTTCCACAAAGTGGGCATTTTTCAGCTTTTTTCTTTTTCCCTTTTCCCTTGACTTTAGCGCCATCTTTGCCAGTTTGGGCCGTACCTTTAGCCGCTTTCTCGCCTAATTCTTCTCCACCTTCTTTGGCAGTTTTTTCTGCAGCCTCTTTGGTAGCTTTTTCTGCGGTCTCTTTCGCAGCTTTTTCAGCAGCTTCTTTCGCGGCTTTTTCAGCGACTTCTTTTGCAGCCTTTTCAGCAGCTTCTTTGGCAACTTTTTCAGCGGTCTCTTTTGCTACACCCTTAACTACGGCCTTTCCCCCGCTGACCACCCCTTTACCGCCAGGAATTAAACTGGCCAGCAGGCCACCGGCTTCTATCCAACGGTTAACAGGCTCGCCCGTTACGAGATCTTTGCCAGTAATGAGTTGCCCGGCGCTCTTAACCGTGCCGACCACGGGAATCACATCGAGCGCAAAAGAGAGCGTCTCTTTGCTAAAAACTTTGTCATAGATAACCTTGCCGATGGTATTGCCGGAACCGGTGCCATTCATTTGAAAGAGGTCGTCATGCCGCACCAGCCATTGCTTTTCAACGCGGACTGTTGTGCTGTGTGTGATTGGGACGCACTTGCTTTTGTGGGTGCCGCTTTTCAAGCCGCCGCCAACACCGGCTTCATCGCCGATCACAGTTGGCAAATAACTACCCATGTGAAACGCCGGCTCTTCAGTGAAGTTCACTGTCGTCGCGGTCTGCGCGGCAGTATCAAATTTGGCCGTGATCTGGTAAGGCACGGGCACCATGGCATTGCCCATCGGGGTCTTGCACACATCGGGAGTCCGGCAGACCAAAATCGCCTCGCTGATCTTTCGTGTGGCTTCCTTATCGGCCATGTCCGGTCTCCGTTTGCCGCGGGTCCGGGATGATTGCCCGCGCTTCGAGCGCGTTGAGCGTTTCTCCCGCTTGAAACTGCCCGCGCCACACCAGATAGGCGCGATTCGCCGCCACCTCCAAATGCAGCGTATCCAAATTCAATTTGCACATTCCGGTTTTGCCGCCGGCATGCCACAGAAAAAGCAATACTTCACAATTGGGAAGATAAAAACGCAAAATCTCATGCACCGGATGCAATCCTTGCAAAACAACCGCTTCGTCGCCTTTTAAATAGCCATTGTAAATCAGATCCGGATGGGCGCCATTGTAAAAAGCATAGTCAAAATCTTTGGGCAGATAAGGATGGCGCTCATTGAGCCATCGGTCATCATACGTGCCGGCATATTGGCGACGGGGCAGCCACGATTTGGTGATAACAGATAGCCCCGCGGGCTTGTAACTTTTGCCAAGCTCCATAACCGGATCATTAGGCGCCATAACGCGTGGCGCCGGCACTGGCTGGCTTTTGTCCAAATATTTTTTATTCACATAGCCTGCGCCCACCGGATTTTCTTCACACACACCTGACTCTTCTTCATATTGCCATTGCCCGCCATAAGCATATTCGTACTTGAGAGGAACTTCCGCGCATGGCTCGGGATCACTGATTTTCCACCCACCGACAAAATGATGCTTCCAGTAGCGCGGGCCGGTGACGAGCAAACGTTTTTGCGCTTTTCCCACTTGTACTTCTGCCATCCAGTGCGACAATGCTTTGCCGCCAGGCGCGTAAGCGGTGGCGTTTATAATAACGTCGGAATGAGGTTTGTAAGGCGCCAGATCACTCTCAAAACGAACGCTGCTGGTGTTGGGTTCTTGATAGAACTCGTCGGTCAGCACAATCGGCTCTTGGGCGACGGTGGGCCGGAGGGGTGCATTCGGAACGATATCAAACGTCCCGCGCAAGATCACGACTTGAAATGGGTCGTCATTTATATCGAGACTTTCAAATCGTATGGGTTCAAATGGCGTGTAGTTATAAAAATCCATGGCTTTAATTGAAAAATTGATGCTCCCGCAAGGCCGGTGGGGTGAATAGTCAGTTAATATCAACCACCGAACCGTTAATTGTCACGGGGCCGCTCGCGGTCAAATTCAATTCCGTGCCCTCGATTGAAATCTTGCCGCTTTTTTCAATAACAATTTTTCCCTTTCCGCAGGTCAATTCGATTTTCTCTCCCGCTGAAATTTTTTTGGTTTGCCCGATTTGCTCTTTGCTGCTCATGCCAACGAAAACGGTTTTGGACAAGCCCACCTGTTCCGATTTCGCGGCGCCGACCGTCTCATTCATCGCTGCACCGACGGTGATCTGATACGCGCCTCCAATAGTTAGGGTTTTGACAAGACCGATGGTTTCGGCCTTCATTTTGGCAACTTTTTGTTTTACACTGCCGCCGACATTCTCGGTCTGGTTTGCACCGATCGTTATCGTTTGGTTAGCGCCGACAGTCATTGTGCTGTTGTTACCAATCTTCTCCGACTGATTTGCCCCCACCGTTTTGCTGCGATTATTTCCCACCGAAATGGCCTCGTCGTTGCCGACGTTGCGAGTGCGGTTATTCCCCACCGCCACGGTTTCGTCATTACCAACATTCCGCGAACGATTATTCCCCACCGATGCCGTCTCATCATGCCCAATGGTCTGGTTCTTGTCATTGACGATATCGATCGTCCAATCCTTCGTGCCGTGCAGATAAATATTCTCGCTGCCGGTGGTGTCATCCAACGTCAGCTCATTCTGCCCGGCAGTACGGATCACGCTCTGCGCTTTGTTGCCGCCGGTGGAAGGCGAAGCATTGGCCGGATTCGGCACGGTTCCCAAGCCCAACGGCCGGTCGACGTTGCCATCCACACAGGCCCAGACGATCTCGGTGTCGGCGTGGTTCGGGAAGTGGAAGCCATAACCTGAGCCGGAGTAGGGTTGCGATAAACGAATCGTTTTGGAAGCTTCGCCGTTGCTCTTGTCACTCAAATCAAACGGCACTTTGATCTTGTATCGGCCCTGATCGTCAATGAATGCATATTCATCGCCGGCGCCGGATTCAACCTTCGCGGTCATGATGCCGGAGAGACGCGGGATCGGCGTGATCCGCGGCGGGCGATAGGCTTTGTCCGCCGGTATGGATTCAAACACGTTCTCAAAGGTGGGCATTCCTTTCGCGGAACCAGGAATAATGCCAAAGATGCCGCCCTGGTTTCCCCGTGATTTTACTTTGGTGATGATGAACTCCTCATTCCAGTCACTGCGGTAGTGGCCGCCGAGCTTGTATTTAAAACCAGGCCGAAACGGCCGGCAGTCGCTTTTGCCGCGAAAGATTTTGTTGGCGCAAAAAATCGCCTCGTTGCGCACCCGCGCTAAAAGTTGGCCTTCGCTCTCATCTTTAAAGTGGTCGCCGTAATCATAGAAAAGGCCGGGCGCTTCGGCATCCAGTTGCGTTTCGACGCGCAGGTTCTTGTTGGGGGATTCGTAATTGTAATCCTTCAGTTGCACGCGCCCGGTGACCACCCTCTCTTGGCAAATCAACTCGGTCACCGTTTCTTGCGCGCTCAACGGGTCTTTATTGGGATTGTAGAGCGCCTCAGCGTCGAATGCCACCGCCGGCAGGTTGTTCGCGTCGTCGGTAAATACGATGACCTCGTTGTTATCGCGATGGTCGAAGTAATAATAGATGCCGTAATGCTCCAGCCGGCGGTTGATGAAATCGAAATCCGTCTCGCGATATTGCACGCAGTACTCGCGCTCCGGATACGATTCGTTCAGGTGAAACTCATAATCTTCTCCGGCGAAGCCCGCTTCTTTCAAGACGGCAGTGACGATATCCTGGACATTCAGCGTCTGAAAAACATTGCTGCTAAAATTGAGCGTCAAGCGCCACAGTTTCGGCACGAGCACGGCGTAATAAAAAACATAATCCGGCGTGCGGCCGCGCTGTTCGAAGTGCGAGATCATGCCGTGCAACTTGAGCGGTTCTTCGCCGCCGCGCGTCACGATGAACGTGGCTTTCTTGTTGAGAATGCTCTTGGCGTCCAGCTCGGGATCGTCGGAAACTAATTCGAGGCGGTACTCAAACAAACGCGAGATGCTCTCTTCACCTTCGAATGAGAGCACCTGTACAGCGTCTTCCGGCAGTTCGCTGAAATGGAGTTTGTATAAGGGCTGGTTTGATTGATATTGGAGCATGTAGGAGGCCTTTACATGAAAGAGTTTTCGACTTATGAATTCATCAATTGTCCGGCGAAATACCACTTGCCCTCGCGAAAGTGGCTGGCATTGGCTTTGATCCATTCCTCATATTTTGCCAGCGCCTGCTTTTGCTGCGCCACGAACATATCGGTCTCAAACAGAAAATCGGCGCCGTAGCGGATGACCAGCTCTTCGTAAGCCAACTGCCGCACTTGGCGCGGACTTTTTTCAGATTCAAGATTTTCCAACAAACATGCGGGTGAATACGGTTTGCCGTTTCGATAGCGGATTTTGGGATCGAAACGCGATTTGTTGGCTGTCCACCACTTTTGCCAGTCTTCTGGTCTTTGCGAGAGGCGATTGATGATAGTGCCGGGTTCCTGGCCGGGAGGATACAACGGCTCACCACGTTTGAGTTTCTCTAATTCTTCCTCAAACAACTCGTCCTCATCAATCGGCTCGGGAATAAAAACCTCTTCGTAAATTTCCGCGCCGATGATTAAATTGAGCGCTTGTGCGGCCGGTTCCGCCAGCTCGTTATTGGCAAGTTGAGTGAGAAGTGTATCAACAACGGAAACCTCGCCGAGCAACCCCAAAGCCAGCAAACAATCGGGGCTGGGTTTGGCGCGAGTAGCTATTTCACGCAGAACCGGAACTGCCGAGCGACCGCCGCCGAGTCCGAGAGGGAGGAGGGGCCAATTCTGTTCGTGAGCACAACGCAGACAATAAGTTGTCGTCTGTGGCTCGCCAATCCGCAGAAGAGCTAACGCCGCCGCAGAACGCACAGTTTCGTCGCTGTGTTGCAGATAGGTATTAAAAAGTGGCATGCGGGCATTGCGCTCGTGGAGGCGGCCGAGCGCCCAAATAAGCGCCGGTGATGAGGCGGTCGTATTATTTTGCTGCAAAGCCTGCAACAGCTCCGCCCCGGCATTCAAGCGCCGATAGCCGATCAGTTTGGGAATGATAGGAGCAAGCTTGGGATTTTCTTCCTTCAGCAGTCCGATGAAATCATTTTGCCACGCTTCCGGCAATTCATCATTGAGGGCATCAGCAACGGCTTGCGGCTTTTCCGCATCTTCGGAGTCAATGGCTTCGATGGTTTCCAGCACCAAATCCAACCTCTTTTGCCGGCAGAACACCCGCATTGCGACATGCAACTCTCCGAAGTCGCCTTCGCTGGCTTGCTGCTTGCAAACCTCCAACGCTAAGTTCTCGCCAACCACCAGCCCGTCGATATGCGCTTCGAAGCGTTCTTCGAAATCGCCGATGTCCTTCCAGGTGAGTTCGGGGTCGTCGAGTAAGCTGAGGCGCTGCTTGTAGAGGAAGGAGGCTTCGGAAAGGTGCTCTTGATAGATTCCGCTAGCAAAAGCTGATGATGGTTCACGTGACATTGACAGTTGAATCCCTCGTCTTGAGCTGCGATGGCTTCCACTCCATTGGGGTGGCGTATTGCAGGGTGTTTAAGAAATTCCTTGGCTTCGTCTATCGGCTCAATGGCGGTGTTCTCTAAAACTTATTGAATGTGAATTTTTGAGGCTCTTGCCGATGCGTCGCACCAATCGCGAGAAAAACAAATTCTTTTAGCTTTTCAATGTTCATGTCAACTCATAGCCTAATTCCAATCGGCCATGCGCCTCTGCACGAGCGAACCATTGCGACCGGTTCTTGAAATTTTCAAATGCCGCTTCATAAGCGTTATCCATGGCCAGATACTCCGCATAGATTGGTGTGAACGCCACGGCAAACTCTTGCAACTGGCGGCTGGCTTTTTGTATGGCGTCTTCAAATAATTTGAACGGCATCATGTATTCGGCCTGTGACCGTTCGTGCTGCAAAACGACCATATCGCGCTCCCTGCGGGCATGGATGGCGTGATCACAGGCATGATGGATTTTTGCCTCGCCATATTTGCGCAAATGCTCGGGTGCCTCGTCCCATTTGAAAGTATCATACAGAGTGGAATCGTCCTCGACGCCAAAGAGATAGTTGCCGCCTTCCAAAAACGCATAACCTCCGGCCAGCTCCGCCCCGCCTATGCTTGTCACTTCATGACTGCAAATTTGCGCCACCGTATCGAGAAAAGGCATCAGGCTTGATATTGGCAACAGCAGTTCGGATCCCGGAATAAATTCCAGTTTGGCTAAAGGCGTCCCGCTCGTTGCTTTGCGGAATAGCCGTTGCAAGCTTTTCGGATCATCGGGAATGGGGGTTCCTTCTTCAAACATGCCCGAAGGCTCGATTCTCAATACGGGCACGATCTCTGGCGCGAATAATGATCTGCGATTTTGCATGATGCACCTTTATAAATTTTGTCATGAGCTTTTCAAGCGAGAACGCATTTTCTCTGAAAACTTGTTGCACTGGCCATCAGTCTTCTTGCCTCTGACCTCGCAGTGATGAGGATTGTCAGGCCTGCAATCAAAAACGACTTCATTACCTGGAAAGGCTTCTTTTGCTTCTTTGACGGTAAATCCCACACACTGACCGCCTTTCAAATGTGGAGCAGAAAGGGTTTGAGCCGGGGTTCGATTGGCCGCCATATCAACAGACATTGCCGGATCCTTAAATGCCGATTTGGATATAGAGCCATCCGGCTTGACCTTATCAGCGGGAATGCCTCTTCTGATAACAGCGTCATCGGGCAACGGATCGCCCGGCTTTAACCCCGGGTGGTTGCCACCGCATTTCGGACAATTTTGTTGGTCTTGCTGCTCTGCAAATGGCCCACTGATCGAATCTATATCTGTCATATCCAATTTACTGCGTTTTCGATACGTAAGTCAAGCTAAAGTTACAGCCACTAAATCTAACTTGCCGGCGGTTTTTTCGGCAAAAACTCGCATCGTGCATGCAGCTCGCTGAAGTCGCCTGCGCTGGCTTGTTGCTTGCAAACCTCCAGAGCCAAGTTTTCCCCAACGACCAGCCCATCTATATGTGCCTCGAAGCGATCTTCGAAATCGCCGAGGGCCTTCCAGGTGAGTTCGGGGTCGTCGAGGAGGCTGAGGCGCTGTTCGTAGAGGAAGGAGGCTTCGGAGAGGTGGTCTTGGTAAATGCCGGCGGCAAAAGCTGCTATTGCCTGGTTAGGATTATGCTGCGCTGAGGTCTGCATATTTATAATCTTCTTCTGCTAATCGGGGGTATTTCAAATTCCAAGCCCCATTTGCAAATACCGGTTCGGGAAGGGGCAACTGCGGACAAACAATTTGCCACGTTGCCAATGCAGCCGCGCATGCAACAACGTCTTCCCGGGAATCAACAACGCTGCCAACAAGCCGCACGATTCGAACGATGCAACCGTTCTGAATGAAGCCTGCGGTTGTTAGGTATTCAGTTGCTTCCCTCACGCTCTCGAGTGCTGCTGTTACCCAAGAGGGTGAAGTCGCAGCATCGAACTCGCCTTCGTCGGGGTTTGCGTTTCCTCCGATAGCATCAACAACCTCCACCGTTCCGGAGTTGATATCAATCTCAACCCACACGCGGGCAAAATACGAGATCCCACCAATAGTCCGAAGGAATGTATAGTTGCTACTCATTTAAGCCTCTCTAAATAAATGAAACACCTCTGAAGCGAAGTAGTGTTCCGAAACTCGCATTCCGGTATTCCGAATTACGTGTTGATAGTCATGTGGCACAGGGGAATCACCACCATAATGTGAATGCTTGGTCATCCAATCATTAATGGTGTCATCGCTCAAATCCCTCATATCCAGAGTTTTTAGCCTAACGAGATCGTCATTCACGATTCGATATGAAACAATTTGAAGGTCGGTCACGCCGTGTTCTGTTAAACGAGCGTGATATCTTTCTGCATCGGCTCGGTTTTCCCACGCATAAAAACCTGGGCCGATATTCGCCTTTTGCAGACCGGTCGGCCAGGGTTCTCCGCCGCGTGCCAGGCGCACAGCATCAGCAGAGGTTTGCACCGAATAAAATGTACGAAATTCTGATACACGAGTCAAGCTCATTCCTACCTTGCCTCCGGACGGATTGTTATCAGTTCATGGATGGAAGCAGCATTGACGGGCTTGCAACTTTTCAGTATCAACGGCTTCTATGATCTCCAACACCAAATCCAATCGCTTTTGCCGGCAGAACACCCGCATCGCGCATGCAGCTCGCCGAAGTCGCCTTCGCTGGCTTGTTGCTTGCAAACCTCCAGCGCCAAATCTTCGCCGACCACCAGCTCGTCGATATGCGCTTCGAAACGCTCTTCGAAATCGCAGATGTCTTTCCAGGTGAGCTCAAGGTCGTCGCGTAGGCTCAGGCGCTGTTCATAGAGGAAAGAGAATTCGGCGAGGTATTCGAGGTAGATTCCGATGGCAAAATCTGATGGTGGTTCATGCGACATTAACGGCTCCCTGGAATGAATCCCACGTCTCAGGCTGCAATAGCTTCAATTCCATCTTTTTCTGAGTCTCTTTCACTTGCTGATCTCAAGTCTTTGAATTAGTTGATGCTTTCAAAAATACTCATCGAGTATTATTTTCTCATTGCCTTTCCTCTAAACTCCTTATCAAACCAAGTTGAAGGGTCAATAAATTTTTGAAAATCCTTATGCACCTTATAGCACAACAATGCTAAGCCGTCTTGGTATATTACTCCATCAATCCTATCACTCCATGTGTGCATCTGCGTAATAGTTTTAGAAGGCGCAGTTGAAAATGCTCGATATTTCTTCCAATCTTCGATGAACTCAAACTTAGGCTTGTCGAATATAGCAAGAATTTTGGTTGAAAAATTTTCGGCTTGAATTAAAACTTCTGCTTCTGAACGTTTAGAAATCGTAGAATCTGCCCATAGAATATGAGTAAATAATACACTTTCCGTTACAACAATTTTCATACTTTTATACAAGTAGGTATGTTGGATGAGATCGATAGTCTCGGGCCGCGCCACATGGTAGGAATGAATAGTCATTCCTCCTTCACGGAAAGGGCTACTGTCTTCTTGGAAGATCAAATCGCTCCATTGAAGCGAATAAAAATAAACTGAATTAGGAAGTTCGTTAAACTGTGCTACAGGCGCAAAATCAGATGGGCCGAGACTATTTATAATATCAAGCCAGTCGGTTCGCGCCTCATTGAGTGGATCAAGGTTTTGCATTGGATTTCCTGCTTTAGTGTTATTAGTTTGACACGCATTCGCCATGAAAATGATACTCAACAGAATAAACCAGGAGCAAAGAGAATAGTTCATTGGGAAAAACTCTTGCTGAAAAAAATGATTACTATTATAGTTCAAGTTTTTCATTCAATAAACGAATGTATTTTCACTGGAAGTTCTGGTGTTTTCATCATATAGAATCTCTTTATTCGTGAAAGCACTACGCGGTTTACCTTTATATTTCCAAAGTTGCGTTATTCTGAACTTCCAACCTTTTATTTTCTTCACATACTCATCCTCATATTCCACAAGTGCGTAAAAAACAGTTATAGGATGTTGATCTCTCGGCAGTTTTCCTACACCGCCACCAAACCAGCCAATTTCTCCATTTTCATCGGTGAACTTTAAATATGCCTCATAATTGTTCACACCAACCTCATCCTGTGTATACAAATGCCCCACTTTTACTGGATGAGCAGCCAAAATATATTTTCTTTTAACATTCGGTCCAGTACACTCAGTTCCATAGTTGCGAAATATTGCTTCATAGGGTTTTCCGGCATTAGCATTTACATACCTTTCCCCTGCTTTTCCTGGGCTTCCGACTTGATTGAGTATTGCTTGTATAAGTCTAACAATCGCCTGACATTCCCCACCATACGTTTGGTATTCAGCGAGTAACCATGGTCCTCCTATATCAGGTCCATATATACTTTTGGTGTCGGGATCTTTAATTGACACGCCATCCATCATATATACCGGAAACCCTGCTCTTTTTAGTTCTTCTTTGATTTCTGGATGTTTCCTCAAATACGTTTGTTGATCCTCTTCCAGGTCGTTAAAGCTAAGTACATATACAGGGAACTTGTCAAATAGTTTTTCAACAATATCCATCGACTTTCTTTCATTAGTACCTCGTATCCAATTCACAGCTAAATTCATACGTTTAAAAGTCACACCGTCACCTTTAAATGGATTGCCATTATCTCTAGGATTACCCAGCGTAAAAAAAATTAGATTTTTTGATGTATCTGCTTGGTATTGTTTTTTCCCTTTAGCAATCCATCTTATCTCAAATCGATGCCTACGCACCCTCATAGTTGCAGGTAATTTCTGTTTTGATTCTAAAACTACTTCATCTATTTTTTTCCCAGGATCAAAATTTACACCCTTCTTTATGAATAGTAGCTGTTTTGATTTATCTTTTCCCATAGGTACTCGAATATTTGAGAAACCAAAAAGAGTACCCGATTCCGGTGCGGCACCAGATCGCCACACTTTGAATTTAACTTTAAGCTGTATTTTTTCCCCTCTTGAATGGCTTATCGGATTTGAATGCGAATTATTCCAGTCTGGCTTCTTGTACAACGCCCCAGTATTTTTCCAATCTGCTTGATTATCTTTTAATAGTTTATGATCAGACATAAACTCGACGGATAACACTCTAACCTGCGTAATTTCTTTCTTATCCGGGGTATCTTGCGTTTTTGCTGGCTTGTTAGCCGAATCCATATTTGTCGCCATATCGCACCCTATATCGCATTTTTGTCATTGTGAGTCATCATATCACCCATCCGACAGGTGTTTTTACCTTCAATCTTAACATCAAAAGAATAAAGCATAAACTCAGCCTTGTTTTTGAATTTACTGGACACCACACCCCCGACCGAGCCGGGCTCGTCGCCGGTGCTTATGCTGTAATTGCAGCCTTTGATCGTGGCCATCTGGCCTTGAATTTTCACGGTCTTGCTGCCATTGGCAACATTCATCGATTGCGCCAAATTTGGGTAGGGGATGGGAACCGGGCCGCCAGGAGTTGGGGTTTTGCATACATCGGGAAAAGCCAGACTTTTGGCTCCGCTCGTTTTGTGGGATATTCCCATCATGTTGGCAAAGACTGTTGAGCCCATTTTCCGTTTCACCTCGTTGTTAAGAAGAATCAATTTGAAGCACTCTTTAAAATAACTGTGCCGCACTCACCCTCGTCATCGGAACAGAACACGAGAGCATAATTTTTAATCCAGCCGCGCGTCAGCGCCACCGTCGCCATGTTGATCAGAATGGCGCCGGAGGCTGCGCCGGCGCTTCCCATGCAATCCGCCGGGTGCCAGAGTTGCCTCGATTCATTGCTATTGCCAAAGCACCGAAATTCGGCGTAGCTCCATTCTTTGGAGCGAAAAAATTCGCCATTGAGATCTCCCAGAACCGCCGCAATTTCGCCAGGCTTGCAGGCGCTTTTCGTCAAGGCAGTCCGGCAGGCTTTGGTCAGTCCTTCGCCTTTCGCCGGCTGCTCGGAAAGAAAAGGCGCCGGTTCTTTTGCCAGGCCGATGCCGGCCACTTCCGCGAAAATCTTCTTTTTTCGCCGCAACGCGCCGTTCTTCGTCTCCACAATCATGAAGCCCACGGCTTCGCCGGGAGAAAAGCTTTGGTTCCGGCCAAAGGTTTCGGATTTCAAACGCTCGGCCTCTTCAAACCAATTTAGCGTATCCAAAGCCAAGAGCGAGTCGATTCCACCGACGAGGCAAAGCGCATTGGGATTTTTTTCCAACAATTGCTTGGCGATTTCAAGACAACGTATCGTCGCCGGATGGCCGGAAGCGATCACCTGCAACGTTACCTTTTGCGCCCATCTCCGCGCTATTTCAACGCAATGATTGGCGACCTCCAGATTTTTTCCTTCATACCGCGGACCGGGACGCGACAAAGCGGCGACACCGAGCAGCAAATGAATTTCATGTTCCGAACCGGAACCATCTTGAAAATATTTTTCCAGCAGTCCTTCCAGGCAAATTTGGACGATCATTCCCATGCGAGCAGCGTCGTCTTCGTCATCACTGATTCCAGCTATCCGCGCTGCGGTAATCGGATTGCCTTCGATGTCAAAGTAATCTTCCGATTCGATGAGGCGGCTGATTCCGGCGCGGGCTGAAGCCGCCGTCATCGCGGCGTCATGGCCGACAGGCGTTATGCTGTTCACAGCGGTAATGACCATTGTCCTAAAACGCTTTGCCGTAGTTATACTCGTTTCGGGTTAAAATGTGAGTCATTGCGAGGCGCTTTTTGCCGAAGCAATCCCATGATTTTCAAAAGATTGCTTCGCTGAGAAACGCTCGCAATGACAGCTACAAAACAACCCTTAACGAGTATATTTGATGAGACGTCTGAAGGCGTTACTACAAACCTTCCATCTCCACTTTCACATAGCGCATTTTTGCCGGCTGCTTGCCGATGCCAAATCCGCCGCCCCAGACCATGTAAAATCGTTCTTCATCCGGCTCGAACACCACGGTCCAAAGCTCGGCTTTTTGGTAATTGCGGCTTTCGCCGAGCCGAAACATCAGCTTAATTTCCAGCTTGGGCAGCTTGAACTCCAATACGCCTTTCCTGGATAAATTAATCATTTGTACCGGCTCGCCGCCGCGCAAAAATCCTTTCGTCGTCAAGTCCGGATGAGCGGAGTTAAAAAAACGCAAATCAAAATCCATGGGCAATAACGGAAACTGGTTTTCGCGCCAGTTGTCGTCGTAAGTGCCCGTGAACTTTACACGCGGCTCCCATGATCCATCGACAAAGCCCAGGCACGCCACCGGCGGTTTATCCTTCCAACTCGAAATGAGTTGCGCCGGGTCTTCCAGGTTGGGAAGTTTCTGGCCCTCGACCGCATCGTCGTTTAATCTGAAACCTGTGCCAATCGGGTTTCTCGGTTCCCAGCCGTGTTTCTTTTCATTCTTATGCGTTTGATCGACGCCGCCAAACGCCCGCTCATAAGTCAGCGGCATTTCCGAGAACGGTTTGGGTTCGGTCGCCTGAAAGCCGGGCATGAGCGTGCGTTTCTCCCACTGGCGGTCGCCGATGAGCATAAGACTTTTTTGCAACTGGCCGACTTTCAAAGAAACCGGCAACTGCGTGACAGACTTTTCTCTCGGACTGTAAGCATGACCGATAAGGCCGATATCCGTGCTCACTTTTCCCAACACGAGATCAACCGGATATTTGAGGCTGGATTTTCCGGGTTCGCCATGATATTCATCGGCATAAAGAACCGGAAGCTGTTTTTCGGCCAAGCACACCTTTTCGTGCCGCGCCGGAATTTTGAACGTGCCTTTGATCGCCACCGCCGTTTTTTCAGCGCCGTGCTGATCCGTGACCAGCGTCAATGCCGTTTCAAAAGGAGTTTTGTTTAAGATCTGGAGCAAGAGAAATCGTCCACGGTACGGAGTGCCCCGCTCTCAGCGGGGGCGAAACTAAAGTTTCGCACTCCGAATTACAATTTGCTGCCAACTCAGTTGATTTGCACGGAACCGCCTTTGATCTTATTGGTGCCTTTGGCGCGGCTCGCCACATTTTCGCCCCGCAAAATAATTTTGCCTGCTTTATCCATCGTCAACAGGCTTTTGCCGCAACGCAGCTCGATCTTTTCCTGTGCGTTGAACATGATCTCTTGTACTTCTTCGGTTGGGCTTTGTGCAAGCAGTTGGTTCGGCGATTTGTCTTCTTCAGGCAAATATTTTTGGATTACTCCCAATACGCAGCCGCGTGATTTCGTTTCATCCAGCGCATACAAAACGAAATCGCCTGGATTCAATTGGGGCAGTGGCGCCGAACTGGTTCGGAGAAAATCGCACGGTATTGACATGCCTTCCGGATCGTTTTCAACGCGGATTTCTCCTGCGGCGGTAATCTCTACGATCCGCCCGCGCATGATTTTCATGCCGGTCAAAATCATTTCCGTCGTCGTGTATGTTTCCATCGCTCGTGCCTCGTAGTTTTAGTTTTCCGCGATCTTTGAGCCTTTGATGACCACGTCGCTGGAGCCTTTGACGTTGATCTTGTTGCCTTTGATCGTAATGTCGCCGTTGCTCTTCAAAGTGATCGAAGCGCTGCCGCATTTGATCGTCAACTGATCGGCAATTTCAATCACGCCTTTTTTGTCGCCGGAAATGCTGAAGTCGTCGCCGGCACTGAAGGACATCTTTTTGCCGGATTGGCAGGAGAAATTTTTCCCCGCGCTCTCGGAAAAATTCTCGCCAACGTCCACCGATTTGTTCTTGCCGATCTGTTCATTCTGATCCTTGCCGACGCTTAAACTCATCGACTCGCCGACGGATTCAGTGAGATTTTTGCCGATGTCGAGCGTCATGTTGGCGCCGATGGACTCGTTGTGGTTTTCGCCAACGCTCAACTGTTTATTCTTGCCGATGCTCTCCGTGTGATTCTCGCCGACGTTGATCGTCTTGTTTTTGCCAATCGACTCGGATTGATCGACGTCAACCGTTTTGCTGCGGTTATTTTTGATGGAAAGCGTCTCATCATGCCCGACTTCTCGCGAGCGATCATTGCCGACGTTAGCGGTTTCATCGTGTCCGATCTTTTGATTTTTATCATTGACAATATCAATCGTCCAATCTTTCGTGCTGTGCAGATAAATATTCTCTCTGCCAGTGGTGTCGTCGAGCGTGAACTCATTCAGGCCGGCAGTGCGTATGACGCTTTGCGCTTTGTTGCCGCCGGTGGAAGGCGAGGCATTCGACGGGTTCGGCACCGTGCCCAATCCCACCGGACGATCGACGTCGCCATCGACACAGGCCCAGACCAACTCGGTGTCGGCGTGATTGGGAAAGTGCATGCCGTAGCCCGAGCCTGAGTAAGCTTGCACTTGGCGAATCGGCAGCGTGGCCTCGCCGTTCGTGCGATCAGTCATATCGAACAGCATTTTGGCGCGGTAGCGGCCGTGATCGTCAATGAACGCATACTCATCCCCGGCGCCGGACTCTATTTTCGCGCTCATGATGCCGGCAATCCGGGGTATGGGCGTGCGGCGCGGCGGGCGATACGCCATGGCGGCGGGAATGGCGGCAAAATAATTTTCGTATGTTGGCAGGGCCGCTTTGGGGCTCGGCAACGTGCTGAACAAGCCGCCTTGCGTTCCCCGGGAAGCGAGGGATATCAGCAGGTAATCGTCATTCCATTCCTCGCGGTAATGCCCGTCCAGCTTGAATTTGTAGCCGGCGCGGAACGGGCGGCAATCACTCACGCCTTTAAAGACTTTGCTGGCCGACAACAATTCCTCGTTGCGCACGCGCGCGAGAAATTCGCCCTGGCTTTCGTCCTCGAAATGATCGCCAAAAGCATAGTATAACCCCGGCGAGTCGGCATCGATCTGGCTCTCGACCAGCAATTGTTTTCCGGGATGGAGATAATTGTAATCCTTCAAACGCACCAGGCCGGTGACCACCTTCTCCTGGCAGGTGATCTCACGGACCGTCTCTTTTTCGCTGAGCTGGTCTTTGTCGGCATTGTAAGCCAATTCTTCATCGAGCACCAGGTTGGGAAGATTCGCATTCGCATCGGCGAAGACGATCACTTCGTTGCTCTCCCGCTGGTCGAAATAATAGAAAATGCCGTAATGCTCCAACCGGCGATTCAGGAAATTGAAATTGGTCTCCTGATATTGCACGATATATTCCTGCTCGGGATACGACTCGTTGAGCGCGATTTCATAATCTTCACCGGAAAAGCCGGAAGTTTCCATCACCTTTTTAATCAGCTTCTCCATGTCCATGCTCTGATAGATTTCATTCTGAAAGGTCAGCGTCAAGCGCCACATTTTGGGCACGAGCACGGCGTAATAGAAAACGTATTCCGGCGTCCGGCCGCGCTGCTCGAAGTGGGAGATGATGCCGTGCAGTTTGATCGGCTCCTCCTCGCCGCGCGTCATGACGAAAGTGGCTTTCTTGTTGAGAATGCTCTTGGCGTCCAGCCCGGCGTCTTCGGAAACCAGCTCGAGGCGGTACTCAAACAAGCGCGAGAGGCTCTCCTCGCCCTCGAAAGCGAGCACTTGCACCGCCTCTTCCTCCAGCTCGCTGAAGTGGAGCTGGTAAAGTGGCGCGTTGGATTTGTATTGGACCATGGCTTAGAATTCTATGTGTGTTTTAATAAAAACCAGGACGCTGATTGGCGCAGATTTTTTCTTTTTTGATTTGACCTCAAAATCTTTTGAGTAAAATGCTTACGCTTGATGGGGTCTTGTCAACAATATTATCTGCGTAAATCTGCGTTATCTGAGTCCAAAGGCTTTTTGGTATTCAGGAGTTTTCATCAGGCCCCGGCTTTACCCATGATAATCCACCTTTGCGGACATTATCATAAGCTTTTCTCTTGATCTGTGGCTCCGGGCCGAAGTTGAGCAGCAAGCCAACCTCATAAACAGTGGCCTTCAAATAGTGCAATAGTTGTGCCTCATGCTCTTCCAGTAGAGTTCGTTTTGATTTAATTTCGGTGATGACTTTATTTGCGACGAGCAGATCGGCCGAGTAAGTGCCTACAACTTGGCCATCGTAATAGACCTCGATTTTGGCCTCCTCAATCGCCTCAACCCCAAGCTTTGCCAGCTCGATGATCATCGATTTGCGATACACCTTTTCTAAAAATCCATAACCCAAGGTGTTGTAAACCGTGTAGAATGCCTTGATGATCAGTTCCGTGATATCGGTGTGCTTGTATTCTGTGCTCATGATATTGTCTCCGAATTTATTGGACGCTGATGGCGCAAATTGACGCAGATCAATATTTTTATCTGCGTCAATCCGCGAAATCTGAGTCCAAAAACTTTTTGAATCCCTACTCAAACTGATACTGCAACTCCCTCTGCTCATCAATGGACACCCGCAGCTTCGCCGGCGCTTTGCCATCGGCCATGAAGCCCAGCAGCCGCGTGGAGATGTCCGGCGCGATGTTGCGGTCGATGATGGCGTCGATGTTGCGCGCGCCGGTCTCAGCGTGGGTACACAAGCCCACAATTTCGTTGATCACCGCCTCATCGAATTCGACCGCGAGCTTTTGGTTGGCCTCGAGGCGTTTGGCCATGCGGCCGAGCTTGAGCTGGACAATGCTTTTCATCACCTCCGGATTCAATGGCAGAAATACGATCGGCTTGACACGGCCTAAAAATTCCGGGCGAAAGTAGCGATTCATGTATGGCCGCAATTCATCCAACAAGGCTTCGGGATCAGTCATGCCTTCATGATATTTTTCAAACAGCACCTCCGAAGCAAGATTCGAGGTCATAAAAATGATGGTGTTGGAAAAATTGATCTGGCGGCGGTCGGCGTCCTGCAACATGCCGCGATCGAACACTTGCATGAAAAGGTCTTTAACCGAGGGATTGGCTTTTTCCATTTCGTCGAGCAGCACCACGCAATAGGGCCGGCGGCGGACCGGCTCGCTCAATGCGCCGCCTTCGCCATAGCCCACCAAACCGGGATCGGCGCCGATGAGCCGCGAGGTGTTGTACTCGTTCTGATATTCCGTCATGTTCAGCGTCACCATAAAGCGCTCTTCGCCGAACAGCGCTTCGGCCACGGTGCGCGCCAGCTCGGTTTTGCCGACGCCGCTCGGGCCGACCAACAGGAAAACGCCGATCGGGCCTTCCTCTTTTTTCAAGCCGATTTTCGCGCCGCGAATCACGTCGCAAATCTGCTTGATGGCGTGATCCTGTCCGACCACGCGGTGGCGCAACTCATTTTCGAGGCTCAACAGCGTGGTCATCTCGTCGCGATTCATATTGCCGGCGGGAATGCCCGTCCAGGCTTCGATGACTTCGGAAACCGTCTGGCCGGTGACATCGGCAAAGACCTGCGCCCGCTCGCCTTGCAGCTCCGCGAGCTGCTGCTTCACTTTCGTCAGGTCGTCCTCGAGCTTGGCGTTCTTTCTTGAGATATCGCTTTTTGCCTCTTTTCCTTCCGGCGAAAATTTTTGTTTTCGCAATTCCATCAATTGCCTGGTCAGTTCGACCTCTTGGCTCCAGCGCTTTTCGTTGGTTTTAATTTCGGTTTCGAGCTTAACCTTGTTCTCTTGCAGCTCTTGCAACCTGGCGCTGTGATCGCCGATATTCAAATCCGTATCTTTTTGCAACGACCCAAGCTCGATGTTGATGGACTTGAGGCGGCTGATCGCCAGTTCCAGGCTCGGCGGTTTGCTGGAGAGCGACATCTTCACGCGGGTAGCCGAGGTATCGAGCAAGTCCACGGCCTTGTCCGGCAATTGGCGTCCGGCAATGAAGCGCCGCGAAAGCTTGACGGCCGCGGCAATGGCTTCGTCGGTGATGTGAATGCCGTGATAAGCCTCGTATTGGGTTTTGATGCCGCGCAGCATCAGCATGGCTTTGTCGTCTTCCGGCTCGCCCACGTGAATCGGTTGAAAGCGGCGTTCGAGCGCCGCGTCCTTCGCGAAGTATTTGTTGTATTCCAAATACGTCGTGGCCGCAATGGCGCGCATCTCGCCGCGCGCCAGCGCCGGTTTCAAGAGATTCGCGGCATCGCCACCGCCGGCAGCGGCGCCCGCGCCGATCAAGGTGTGGGCTTCGTCGATGAACAAAATCGTCGGCAGTGTGGCTTTCATGATCTCCGTGAGCACCGCCTTCAAACGTTTCTCAAATTCACCGCGCATGGAGGTGCCGGCTTGCAGCGCCCCCAGGTCGAGAGCATGAATCTGCACATTTTTCAACACTTCGGGTACTTCATTCGCCGCGACTTTGAGCGCCAGGCCTTCGACCAACGCGGTCTTGCCGACGCCGGGTTCGCCGAGCAAAATCGGGTTCGATTTTTTGCGGCGGCTGAGAATCTCAATCATCTGAATGATTTCATCATCGCGGCCGAGGATGGGATCGATCTTACCGGCTTTGGCTTGGGCGGTGAGATTGGTGGTATAAAGATCGAGCACCGATCCGCCCGGCGGAATTTCTTTTGCTTGTTCGGGCGGCAATTCTTCCGCTGCCGCGCCTGCATCTTCCGCCGAGCCGGCGACGATTTGATAAAACTCGCTGCGCAGCTCTTCCTGCTTGATGCGTCCAAGCACCTCCATCAAGCCGGTGCTCATCACCAATTCTGAAGCGATGAACACTTCAAACAGCGCGCCGGAGCGAATCCTGGTTTCTTTGTGGTGTACCGAACTGGTGATCCAGGCCTGCTCAAGCAGCTCGGTGAGCAGGGGAGAGAGCTTGGGCTTGCCGGGATTGCCGGAATTCATTTCACCGAGATTGTTGTTGCAAATCGACTGAACCTGCCCGGCGTCGATGCCAAAATGCCGCAAGATCAATGGCACATCGCCCTGGCCGTCTTCGATCAGCGCCACGACCAAATGCTCCATCGCAATCTCATAATGGCCGCGCTTGATGCCCATGCCGGTGGCCGTGTCGAGATTGCGGACGAGGTAGTTGTTCAGTTTAAGAAGTAGAGAGCGAAGATCTTTGCTTTGCATGGGTTTCTCAAAATTTTATGTGTTATCCGGCTTAAGCGCGGACGAGCCGATTCCCGACAATCTTGTATGCAGTTCCGCCGGGAAAGTTCTCGTTAAAGGAGTACACTGTTCGAATTGAGTGTCCGCGCAGAACGATCCTGCCAATTCTTTTGCAATTACTTCCCCACATACTGCTCATACTTGTAATATACGCTCACCGTCTCCGTCTTGGGCCTGCCGAGCCAGAGCGAGGTGCCCAATTTGAGGCGTTTATCATTCCACGCCACGCTAACGATGGATTCGGATTCAATGATGATCTTGACGTCGTATTCCAGGCCGTCGTGCAAATAGAGATCGAGCAATTCGCGCAACAGCAACGCCTGCTTGGCGTGCGGCACGAAATCGAGGTAATCGACGAACGGCATCGGCCCGATCTCGACGCAGATGCGGCTGGTGTAATCCAGCACGGAGTTGCCAGCCACGGCATTGACACCCAGCCGCGAGGCGCTATTGCCATTCTTGCCGCCAAGCGACGGCACTGCCGCCAGCTTGATCCAATGCGGCACGAACTCCTGAATGCGAATTTTATAGCGCGGAAAAAACTCGTGCAGCATGATCGACAGGCCGGCCTTGTTGCGATGGCGATTCGACAGGATGCCGGAGAATTGCAACAAGTTGAAGCGCGGGATCAGAACCTGTTCTTTTGCCGTTTCCGGGCCGCGGCCGATGAACGCAAACGCCCGCTCGGTGGTGCGGTTTTCCGCCTCTTCGTCCAGTTGCAAATAGTAGCGATACTTTTTCCACGCCAGATAATAGAGCCAGTAAAAGCGGTTATTGAAAATATCGAAAAAGTTTTGCAGCGGCACCTCGCCGGCGCCGTGCGAGCTTTGCTGCAAAGCCACCTGCTCGTGATAGCAGCGCGGCAGCGGCGAGTTGATGCCGTACAGGCCCATGAAATTGAGCACGAACGTCATCACGCCATCCTTGAATTCAAACGCGCGAATGTCCTTGGGCGGATAGACGTACATCTCGGAAGGCCGAAACTGCAAGCCGGTTTGATCCAGAGCGTAATCTTTGCGCTGCGGGTGCAATTGCCGGCTGGCGCGCTCGGCCAGAAAAACGGCCTGAAACACGTGATACTCCGGGCCGTGCTGCGCCAAGTCCGCGATCAAACGGTCAACATCCGTCCCAGGTTCGGTTCCCATTCGTACTCCCGGCCAGTGCCTTCTTCGATGATGGTCAAAAAAGCAAATGAGTTGATGGTGACGTACTGCGAGAGAAAGCGATTCAACACCATGCCGAACAGATGAATATCGCCGGCGCCGTGCTCGAACTTTTCGGGCTCCACTTCCAGCCGGAACTCGATGCCGCGAATGACGCCGCGTTGATATTGAATGCTCTTGGCCGCCGGCTCGTAAACTTTCTTTATGCCTTGTATCCTTTTCTTGTTCGGGTTGGTTTGCGACGGCGACCAATTGTACAAGCTCAACATCTTTTTCAGATTCTCGAGCTCGGCCAAAGTGGTGTAGCTCAACGCCAGATGTGAAATCAACGTCCACAAGTAATTCTGCTGATCCGGGCATTCCAACACTTCCGTCGGCACCGTGAGATTGGCGGCCTCGACGCCGGCCGGAAATTTGACCGGCTCCTTGAGCGCGCCCGCTTCCAATTTGAGCCGGGGCAGATAGCCGTTCGACATGATCGCCTCGAGGCTCAAAGTCTCTTTGGGAAATGCTTCCTGTTCCATGCTGGGGCCGAAAAGGCGAATGTAGGTTTCAGCCATATCTCCCCGCGCCGGACGCCGCACCACCGAGTAAAACCGTTTATACTTGAATTCAGGATCGGTGGCATCCAGCATGTCGTAGGAAGTCACCGGAATATATTTGTGCTGCCTCTGCTTGTTCTCGCTTACGCCCGTCACTTTTTTTACCGCATAGATTTCACGGCTCAAGCGCCGATCCAGATCGGGAATGACGTAATATTCCGGCAGGCGCTGGGTGAGGTTGACTTCTTCGGTTGGCCGCTCGAAAAGATTCACCATGGGCGTGCAGTGCAGTCGGATATTTTCCGCGCCCGGCGTGCGGTCGCGCGCGATCTTGCAATTCGGCGCCAGCGTGATTTTAACCTCGAAAAGATGGCTTTCACGCGAGGCTTTGAACTGGTGCAGACCTTCGATATCGACGAAGAAAAAGCGCTCGGGAAAAGCAAAGTATTCGTGCAGCAAACGATAGCCGGCAAAGCTCTGCCGGGCATAAGGAACGATCGACAAATCGTCTTCGCTGTATTGCAGGCCGGCGGAAAGCTCCGGAATGCCGATACGGACCCCCGGAATGGCTTCGAACTCCGCCTTGGCAGCAGTCAATTCGCGCGCGGCCACCGCGGCCACATGCTTGGTGAGATAGAACAACAATGCATATTTCAGCGATTCCGCGCCGTGCAGGTATAGCCGCAATTGCTTCAAATCGAGCGCCTCGTAATTCACGTTGCGGTCGAGCTGAAACTGCAAGATCAGGGCGGAGGCGGAATGGGGCGCATCTTCGACGCGCACCTCGCGCAACCGCATTGGGCGCACGATCAGATTTTGCGTGGTGCGAAAAACAAATTCCGCCGGCTCCACTTTTTCGCTCGGCCGAACCGCTTCACGCGGGCCGGCCGGCACCTCGCGCTGCACGCGGTATTTGCCGGCCGGACTTTGCACTTCGCTGCCGCGCGCGACCACCACCGGCTTGGTGAGCGCGTCCACTCTCGGTTTGGCTTCGAGAATGGCGCACGATGGAAACGGCCGCAGAAAGTGCGGAAACAATTGTTCCAGCAAACCGCCGGTGATTTCAGGAAATTCATCATCGAGGCGCTCGTGGATGCGGCCAGCCAGAAAAGCAAAGCCTTCGAAGAGCCGCTCGACAAACGGATCCTTGCGCTGGCGCTCCGAGAGCTTGAGCATGCTTCCCAAGGTCTGATGTTTGCCGGCAAACTTCTCGCCCGCGTCTTGCAGATAATTATATTCCCGCTCGAAATATCTTCTAATGCGATCTTCGGATTCGTGCTCGCTCATTTCTCGTCCCGGTCAATAAGCACTTTGGTCCAACTGGTCGTCGAAAACTCGGTCAACAAAATTTCGCGTTGGCGCGCTTCTTTGATGACGGCAACGATGCGCAGCGCCAGGCGCATGTTGTTTTGATCGAACTCCTTGGTCTCGACGCGCACCTCACCGATCCGCGGCTCGTAACGCAGAATGGTTTCCCGGATCAGTTTCTTGAAGGGTTCGATGGCGCCGCCCTCGTCGAAGTAGACTTTCAGCATATCGGGAATGCCGAAATCCGGCAGGTGCAAAACCGAGCCGCGCCGCGTTTGCAGCACCATGGTCAGATGCTCCGCGATGCTCTGGCGCAGCTTTTCATCTTCCGGCAGCCTTTCCATCTTGTTCGGGCCGTCCAGCGGATCATCGCCTTGCGACATGAAGCCGCCAACGAGGAGGTCGTAGAGACTGAGATTTTCCATAATTGGCTACGCCTGTAAGGTTGCTGGTTTACTGGTTGCTGGTTAATCCATGTCATTAAGTTGAGCATGAATATTGTAGAGATATTTTTGTCCCGAAGGGACACATGAAAATAGCCCACCAATTTATTGGTGAAAACACAGTTCATGATCACCCCTCAAGTCCCGAAGGGACGAATGAAAACGGCCTTTTTAGAATAGCGCAATCTTTCTTTTTCAATCGTCCCTACGGGACTAACGATTTTTTGATAAGCTCCCAGAAATAAATTTCTGGGCTATTTTCACGTTATCCCTTCGGGACGCAATCCCTTCCCACTTAACTTGATGGCATGGACTGGTTGCTGATTACTGTTGGCGATTGACACGTTGTTTGCTAAACTGTCCTATCGTACGTGTTCGCCACGAGCAACCAGCCACAAGCAACCAGCAACCAGCTACAAGCACCGGCTAGATCGTCACCTCTTCGTATTCCACGCCGCCTTCTTTGTAGACCCATTTGATCGATTTCGCCAGAAATTCGACCTTCTCCAGGTGGCCGATGTTCTCGCTATCGGCATACTTGGTGGACGGCATGTAATTCTCGACCGAGATGATCTTGGTATCCGTCAGGACGTAGTTGAAATATTCCTCTTCATCGCCGGTATCTTGCGCCGTGCGATAGAGTCTGATGAGAACCTCCTTGCAGTTTCGCCCTTTGCAGGCAATCTCATACAACTGCGGCGTGAGCTTGTCGATCTCTTTGATCACGGTAAAGGCGGTCAGCCTGCGGGTGCCTTCCAGCTTGTTCGTTTCCATATCGTAAGGCCGGTAGACCTTGTGATTGAACTCGCAGACCATGCTGCACTTGTTTTCACCACGCGGCCCCTCGAGCTGAGTGCCTTCGTGATTTTTCACGAAAAGTTCACCGAACATCGGCATAGCTATTACTCCTTAAAGATAAGTTGAATTTGAAAACGGCATGAATAGTTCTTTGCTGCCAGTTTGCTACTCAAAAGCCGTACCATAAAATTGTGAATTGACATGCCACCGCCCTCAGCCTATTTTTCCTCGCCCGAATGAAACGCCACCAGCCGCAGGTTGATGTCCATGCCGATGATCGCCACGTGCGGGCGGAACTCCGCCGTGATCTGGAAGAACCCCGGCTTCTCCGGCAGTTCATGCACCTCGAGTTGATACGAGCGCAACGGCCGCTGCGCGATGATTTTTTCATCCGGATTCGGGAAGTCCGCGACCAGCGTATCCAGCCATTTCGACAAATCGTTTTTGATATCGCCGGCCCCGGCATTGCGGCCAACGAAGCGCAATTGCCGATATTTCAAATAATGCGCGATGCGCGTCACCAACATGGTGTATTGCAGCCGTGCGCCGACCGAGTAGTTCGCCGTCGCTTCGGGATCATTTTTGATGACTTGGGGCCGCTGCGTCGACGGCACTTCAAAAAAACAGGCATAATCCGTGCGGTCCCAGTGCGCCAACGGAATGAAGCCCATCTCGCACAGTTCCGCATCTTTGGCCTGGCCGACCGAGGCCTCGACCGGCACCTTCACCTTGGTTTGGCCGCCTTCTTCGTAAGTCGGCGTCGGCAAATTCTCCACCCGGCCGCCGGAATCCACGCCGACGATTTTCACGCTCCAACCCCATTGCTCGAAGCTGCGCACCATGTTGCTCGCCAGCGCAAACGCGGCGTTGCACCACAGGCTGTTGTCTTTGCCGTCGCGATAGATGCCTTCGCTATAGTTGAAGTTTTTGGTGGGATCGGTCTCCGGACCATACGGCAGCCGGCCCAGAAAACGCGGCAGGCTCAAGCCGACGTATTTCGACCGGTCATCATCACGGAACGAGCGCCACGCCGTGTATTTGGGATCATCCTTGATCTGCTCGACCAGGAAGCGGTCATTCATCACCTCGCCCATGCCCTTGTGGCCGAAGAAACCGGCGCTGGCGTTGCCAATGAATGGAATCTGCGCGGTCTCGCCGAGAATGGAAAGGTGCTGCAAAAATTTGATGTCCTGCGAGCTGTTGTCGAACTGAAAATTGGTGATAATGGATGAGTAAGGGTGGCCGCCAACCTTGTCATACGCGCCCCAGTAAATGTGGTGATATAAACCGGACTCCTTCTCGTACCCTTCACCGAGGGCGGCGGCATCGAGATCTTCAAACAACTCATCCTTGGCGCAATCCAAAAGCTCGTATTTGACGGGTTTGCCGCTGAATTCGGTTTGCTGCACCAAAAAGTGCAGGCCGCGCCAGGTGGACTCCAGCTCTTGAAATTCTTTGTTGTGAAGAATCTCATCCATCTGCGCGCTAATGACTTTGTCAATATCGCCGATATAAGCGTCGATCACCGCGGCGTTCAAGCGAAAGACTTCGTGCTCCTTGCCGATGCGCGTGATCAGCTCTTGCACCGCGCTCTTCTGCTCGATGTCCAACATCCCCACCAGCTTGTCCACCGAGCCGGTTTCGACCTGGGTTTGGGTCGCTGCTGCTGCTTTGGGGTCTGCCATGTCTGCTGCTCCGTTTATTAGGTAATTAGATTTTCGCTCAGAAATATTGAAAAATTTTGCGCGACGCTTTACGCTTCACGCCTTTTTCTCCGTCGCCAGCTTCGACATCAAATCATCGAGGCTGCCGGCGCCGCTTTGCAGAACGTTTTCAATCGCTTTGCGCAGGTTGGGGTCTTTGAGCACCGCCAGCTTGAGCATCTTCAGGCGCTCGCGCGCCTGCATCAAGTCTTGCAGCGGCTCGACCTTCTTGCAAATCTCATCCGGATGAAAATCCTTCATGTCTTTGACGTCGAGATTGACCTCGACTTGCGCCTGCGGATCATCGGAGAGGCGGTTGGGCACGACCACCTTGAGTTGAGGATTGACGTTTTCCAGCACTTGCTTGAAGTCGCGTTTGCTCTTGATCTCGTACAGCTTGCGCTCTTTGATCGTGCCGAGCGCGCCCGGCTCACTTTTGCTGAAATCCCCCGCGATCATCAAACGATAATCCAGCTCGACGCTCTCTTTGGCGTCGCTGCTGGGCAGAATCGACACCTTCACGCGCTGCGCGATTTTGGGTGTGGGTAATTTCGCCATAATTTATTCTCCTTCTTTAGGTTGACGACTCGTGAGGGCCAAAGCCAGGAGGCAATCATAATTGCTGATCTTCAAATACAACTCTTCTTGCTGCCGCTCCAGCGCCGGCTTTTGCGCCTCGAAAGCTTCCGGCCGCAACAATTTCAGGTTATTTAGATAAGTGGATTGCCAAACCGCGACACACAACGCCGGTTCCCATTCCGCCAGTTGATAGGCTTCGATCTTTTGCGCCAAATCCTGCAACAACGCCCGCGCCAGCTCAGGCTTCTTCGCGGTGATGGAAAAGTTCGCGAGATTCAAGGCGCGCAAGAATCTGCCCTTGCGGCGAAGATCGCCGGTCATGGCTTTTTGCATGGTTTCGGCGTTCTTCTCAAAATTCTCCGGCAATTCCGCGCAAGCTGCCTCGTACTCTTTGTTGATCGCCTCGTACTCTTCTCCCATGATCGGCGGCAAAATGCGCTCCGTCGTTTTGCCCTTGCCGAGCATGCCTTTCACTTCGTCTTCGATCCATTGCACCGTTTCGTTGTCGGCAAAGGCCGTGGTTTTATCTTTGAATTTTAGCTTGGGCAAGCCCGGCACGCGATTGGCCAAGCGCGCCAACTGAAACTTGATCTCATCCGCCGCTGGCTGCGCTTTGCCGCCTTTGGCCTCCAATGCCGTCACCACGAAACGTTGTGCATCCAGCCAGAGCCTAAAAACCGCGGTGTCCAGAAAACGCGCTTCGATTTCCGGAATCATTTCCTCCCAATTTTTATCTGCAAAAAGCTTGCGAATCGCGGCCTGTTTCTCTTTCGGTGGTCCATCAAAATCCGTGACGCCCTCTTTGGCCGGCGGCAACGTCGCCAACTTGCTCCATTGCAATTGCCGCGACAGGCCGTAAAGGCTGGCATCCTCAGGAATCTTGCGTATTTTCTTGCCATTCACCTGCGCTTCAAAGAAAAAAACCAGCGCTTTCCTCATCGCCGCCAGTGCATCTTTATCGCTGGCGATTGTAGTCGTCGTGCTGCCCGATGTCGGACTTTTGTCGCCCGGCGGTTTGGTGGTTGTTTCAGGCGTTCCTTGTTTGCCCGGTGCTTCAGAAACAGGCGTTTCCAAGCGCGGCTCTGTTTTTTTCTCCGGCGGTGGTTTCAACAACTCTTCGGCATCCTTCACGTGACCCTTCAGCGTCTCCTCAAATTCTTTGAGAAAAGAAGGCCGGGAGTCCCTCCCTGATTTATCGGCTTCAGGCGGAAATCGTTTGAGAAACTCTTTTTGGAATTGCTGAAAGACCTCGTTCAAAACGACTATCGCTTTGGCGTTGATCTCCGTGACGCGCTCTTTGGCCAGCATTTTCGCCACTTGTTTGGTGGTGAGAAAATTGAAGGCTTTGCCGCGCCGGCCTGGGTCGCTGGGATAAAGCTTGTCGCTAAATTGCTGCAGGGCTTTCAAGAGCAACAACAGGCCGTTTTTAAGGCCAATGATATTTTCTTTGCGATACCAGGCAAAACAGAGCGACAGCATGATCTCGATATCTTTGGTCTGGCTTTTGAGCAAATCGCCGGCCAGCGCGATGCACTTGTCATAATCCGGCCTGACCTTGGCGATTTCCGACTTCAAGGTGAAATAATCCGGCTCATGGGCATTGGCCAAATCCTTGCCTGCCGGCGCTTTCGCCGAGATCGGCTTCAACAATTCCGCCACTTCGCCGGGAATCTCGATCTCCGGCTCTGAAGATTGTTGCCCCGATGCTGCCGACGCTTCATTTTGCTGTAACTGGTCGCTGGCTGCGCCCGTCGGGGTTGCAGGCTCAGAAACCCTTTCGGGATGCTGATCACGCGTTGCGGCCTCTTGACCACTCGTTTTTGTTGGCTGTTCGTCGCTTGCTGCTTGCCGTTTGCCGTTTGCTTTTTGCTGTTCCGGAGCGGCTTTGAGGTGCGTATCAATCACCTGAGCAAGAGCCGTCAAGTTCGGGCCGTTTTGGGGGAATTGCTGGCTGCAAATTGCCGTGAGTCTTTTTAGCGCAGCCTTCAAATCATCCACGTCCTGCGCAGTCTGCGGCGTGACCGTTTCTTTTGCCAACAACCTGGTGACTTTTTCGCTGCTCAAGACTTGCAGCGCTTTGACACGATGCCCGGAATTTGCGGGAAAAAGCTTGTCTTGGTAACGCTCGAGCAATTCCGCCGCCAGCAGAACGCCATTTTTCAGGCCGGCAAATTTTTCGGTGCGATACCACGTAAAGCCAAGCCATGTTGCCACACGCATGTTTTTGCTGTTGCTGCGGAGCACTTGCGTCGCCCACGCCATACAATTCGCATAATTCGGAGCGGGCTTGCTCATTTCCGCTTCGAGCTTGACGTAGGCTTCAACTGTGCTCAAATCATCCACGCCGGTCGGGGAACCGCCTGGAATCGGCGCCAAAAGCTCCGCGACAACTTGGGGAATTTCGTTCATAATAATTTCTTTATTTTTGCCCCATGCTTTTTTTCACGAGCCCGTTTGAAAAGGCTTTTATTAACCACTCAAATAAATCCCTCAAATCCATACTCACTTGCCATCGAACCAGAATTGCAAAAGCATGTCACTTGTGGAAAGGAACTCAAATGGATTTTTTTCACTCCATGTAATGTAATTTAGAGCAATTTTGCCATTGGGTTTGACATAAAAGCGAAATTGCCAGATAAGTGGAGCGCCCTCGTGATAGCTAATGTAGGTTAAGCGGAAATAGCGCACACTTCCCGGCAAATAGCTTTCATCCATAAGATCGTAACCATCGAGTTTGCCGTATGAACTTTGCGGTGGGCTCATCACCACACTTTCGATTTCGATGACAGCTCCTGCTCAAATTTTTCCATATATTGCCGAACGGCTACCAAGCGTAACCGAATTTCAGAAAGTCCACATCAATCGCCAAGCCCGATCCTCTGACTTCATCGCCATCCGGATCTTTGATGGTTCCCCAGGATCTGCCGGCGCCCAGTGCGACTCCCCAAAACAGGCCCTTTTGGGAGATCAAACGATAGCCAAATCCAAACAAGATGGAATTTTGATTGCCAGAGGCTTCGTCACCGCTTTCTTTTACACTGGCGTGCCCATATATCCAGCCACCCTGGATAAAGAATCCTTTTTGTTTTTCGTTAAAGAAATACCGGTAATAAGCGCCAAGGGAAAAGATGCGGACGTCAAGATTATCCTTATCAATAAAAAATGGGTCGCTGGCAAACTGAATGGGGATGTTGATTTCCGCGCTGCGGCTGATGTTCCAGAAATTTACCTCGGCGGAGCCCCATTGAAACAGCAACAATACCGGGTTAAGCGCCACTCCCATTTTCTTGCCGTTGCCCAATTGCTCCGAGGCTTGCTGCGCCAATGCGTTCACACTCAAAACCAGCGTTAGCGCGCTCGATAGAAAAAGCCTTTTCATGATAAGTTCTCCATAAATTTTGCTGAAAAAAAGACTACGCCAGATTCTTTAAATCCGTTGGCCGCCTTTCAGCCGTTGGGCATAAAAACTGAGAATGCCTGAAGGCATCACGACGAACGCTCCTCACAACCGCATCAACACCGTCCGCAACGTCATCGCCGGCGTTTCCAGCAAAGCGTGAAATGGAGCTAATAGCGCGCTTCTGGCGCTGTCAATTTTATCCCGGCCTTCTTCTTCCAGCTCGCAAATGATGTCGCTGGGCAAATCCGGTTGCACGAGCTGAACGAAATTTTTGACCGCAGGCGGGCGGAAAAAGAGAAACAAATACGGCCTTTTCTTCCCCTCCGGCGCGCTCCAAAACAGGAGCGGCAGAAAGTCCGGGTCGCGCAGAAGCTGTTGCGTGGCTTGCAGCCAAAAGTTCACTTCGTGCTCGCGCCGGGCGGCATCAGCCATGAGCGGAAAGCGCAACCCCAGCATTAGCTTGGCTGCATCACGCCCGCGGTACGGCAGCAGAATCTCCGTCAGGTTTTTGAAGAGCAGATATTTCCTCCGGTCGTCGAAGCGATCAAACAACCCTCGCCAGAGGTGCTCGCTCGTCATGGCCGTAAGCTGGCTTTGATGCTCCCGGGCTTCCGCGTCCAGAGCGCCGGGAAATTCCACTTTCAGTTTTTCGATTCGGCCGCCAAGGTCGCGCCTCTCGAGTTCGTTGCGGACATTATGAAGCAGTTGCCGCGCCTGGGCGAAAAAGGTCGAGAAAGCCGCCGGCAACGCGGAGACCACCGCCTCGCTGAGCTTGGTTTTCTCAACGGTCAAGGATATCCAAAAGGGATATTTTCGCATGCTCTTATCGCAACTGGGCTGCAACAAGCCCAACAACAAACGAGCCGGGCGATCCGCATAAAAGAGAAAATGGTAAGCCGGCGCCTGTTGATACGCCTGATCCCAGCTTTGATTGAAATGCCGCTGGGCAAATTGCATCCCCTGCTGCAGCCATTGATCGAATGCCAGCATCTCGCCGCTGCTGGCGTTGTGCTTGACAAAATCCCCAAACTGCGGCAGCTTGCCGAAACATCCGGCGGGAAAGTGCGAAGTTGTCATGGCCGTATCCTTCCTGACTGGAGGCGCTTCCTTAATCCAAAAGCACCCGGCTCATATTGATAGACACCCAAAACGGGTATTTTCTCACGCTAATTCAACTGTTCCGGACACCGAAAATTAAAAAATCCCGAGGCAAACGGATTTGCCGTGCCGCGGCTGAACAGAGAGCACCTGATTTCATACTCTTTGTTGTTGCTGCGATTTTTGATTTTCCACACGCACTCATATTCCGAATTGCTCCGGCGTGAGGGATTCCATTGCTCCAGCAGCTTGAACCATCCCCACAAACCTTCGACATTTTGCTCGGCTAACACATCCCGGCCTAAAGGCCCTCTTCTATTCAAAAGCTTTAAGCTGGCGCCACTTGTGGGCTGCCGCACGCCGGGCCATTCAAAGTCTTTCGATTGCAGATTTTTTTTGACATCGACAGTTTCGTCGTGTCCACCGATGGTCAACTGAATTTCGTCAATTTTATTGTCCGAGGGGCGCTTCATTTGCACCGCAAACTTGACTTGAACGCTGCCGCTTTGCGCCAACGCGGTAGTTATCATTTTCGCCCTCAAAAAGGCCTCTTGGGCCGCGCCGGAAAGCCCGATGCCTCGACCATCCCAAGTCAGCGGCGCCGAGTAATTGGTGGGCCGGAAAAATGGCTGCAATTCTGCTTGCGCAAATTTCCAAAAAGTGCCGTCCGGCGCAAAAAACGCCGCCACGTCATCCAGGCCGGCATCTGGCCCGCGCCGGTTAAAGGGGTAATTCTTCTCCAAAGTCTGCGCATAAGGCTCGTAGACCTGGGTTCGCCATTGCGCGTTTAAATAGCCATAAGCGCCGCCCAGAACCGTTCCCCACGCGGCTTTCAGCGGCGTTTCAAAAAGATTGGCCAAAACTTGCTGCGATGGAGCGTCCGGCTGCCTGCCCAAAATTTTGCTGATTTCTTTCAGCGCGGTTGGCAGCTCTCCGGCCCCGGACTGCACCACTCTGGCCGCATAATCTTTGGCTTTGGTCGGATCCTCGGCCAAATCTTTCAACTCACCGCTGGCGCCGGCGAGAAAGCCAAGCGCACCGGTTAGTGGACTGTTGTCGCCGCTGATAAAAGCGTGCAGGCCGATAAAGGCGCGATCCACCGGATGCCTGGAGAGCTCGATGCCGATTTTTTTCGTGCCGCTGCGGGCCAATTCTTTAAAACCCTCATCGAAGCTGACTTCGTTGCTCGCTTTCTCCAAAAGCACTTTGAGCGGCGAGGTTCCAGGCTCGCTGAGTGTTTTCAGGCGATCGGAAGCAGTGCGGATGTCGGGGAAATTTTCGTATTGCAGGCTGCGCAGAAATTCCCACCACACGCGGATATAATCGTTGAAATAGAATTCTGTCAACTTTTTGGCCAGCAACTCAGGATTCTTTACTTCTGCCGACAGCAGGCGCTCTTTATCTCCCAACACCCAATCTTTCTGGCCCGGATTTTGGCTCTCTTTTTCAATCGCTGCTTTGGCAAATTTGTCCCAACCGTCTCGCGTAAAAAGATTGGACACCGCCTTATCTTTGTTGAATAAGCCCGCATAACCATTTCCGATGGCCCCGGCCACGCTGAAAACGCCCGGCATTTTAGCGACGCCCTGGCTTTTGATGCCTTTGTTGTAGACCGACAGAGCGGTAACCGGCGCGATCAGCAAGTCGCGGACACGATTGACGAGGGCGGCTTCACTTTTAAAAGCTGGAATTCCCTTTTCACTGAGATTTTCGACAAAAAATTGTATCTGCTGGCCAGCCAAAGCTTGCAAATCTGCCGCGCTGCCGTTGGCGGAAGAATCGCCGGCCGCAAAACGTCCGGCCAAAAGCGCCATCAACTCGCCTCGCAAGAAGTCCGAGTCCGCTGCATTCTCGTTCAATTTGGCCACCTGGTCGCTCATCAGCAAATAGGCTTTCAAATAATTGTAGGCTTGCTCTTGCGAAGTGCCCGCATTGGGGACGTACCCTTGCAGCCGGCGCTGCAGCTCGCTGGAGAGATATTTTTCCACGAAGTCTTTCATCTTTCTAAAATACAAGCCGCGCGCCGCCTCCAGCATCGTGCTGCGGCGCGACATGGCAAAACGCAAAACCGGCCCGCCTTCGTCATAATTTTCCATGCGCTTGCGAAGCAACTCCAGGAGGTTAAAATTTCTTCCCCAATCGCCGGGCCAGTTCACGCTTTGCACCACTTGCGCGGCTTTGGCCATGGCGCCCATTTTCTTTTGGCTGTCGCTATAATCAAAGTACACGCCGAGAATAAACAAGATGAGTGCCAGCGCCGCGCCGACCATAATGCCCAGCCGCGCCAGCTTTTTGGCTTCTGCCGCGCGCGAAGTTTCTCCCAATAAAAAATTTTGGTCTGGAATGACGACCTCGGTAAACAGATCTTTGATAAAATAGTTCTTGATCTCGAGTTCCACGCCGTCGCCCTCGGCCGGCAATGGCGGCAGGCCGAATTCGCGCGAAATGGCTTCGATGGCGCGGTCGAGTGGAACCCCTTCCTGCGTGCCGCTGGTGAGATAAAAGCCGCGAAAAATCGGATTGTCTTTCTGATAGGGGTTGTCCTGAAATAATTTGCCGACAAAGTTGACCATCTTGTCTTTCACCGCCGCGACCTGTAGAGGGAGCAAAAAGACTTTGCGTCGCTGCTCGCGTTTGAGCGGGCTCGGGCTGTGCAGCCGGGGCATGCGCAGGTCGGTCAGCGCGTCCAGGAGTATCTGAAATTCCTGGGCAAATATCGCGCGAGGATCGGAACCCTTCATTTGTTCAATTTGTTCGGGGGTAAAGGTGGTGCCCCATATTTGCTCGCGTTCACGCCGGTTCAAATCGCCGAAAAATTCCACAAAGCCGTCCAACAGATCGCATTTGGTGAAAGCGAGATAAACCGGAAAACGAAAGCCGAGCCGTTGCATGAGCTCATCGATGCGCTGGCGTATTTTTTGCGCATGTTCGTTGATCTCGTCCTCATCGGCATTGAGCAGGTCTTGAATGCTGAAGCCCACGAGCACGCCATTGATGGGTTTTTTCCGGCGGTGCTTTTTGAGCATGTCGAGAAAGGCGAGCCACTCTTCCCGGTCGTCGTCCTCGCTGACATAACGCCCGGCCGTGTCCAGCAGAATGGCTGAAGTCGAGAAAAACCACTCGCAGTTACGCGTGCCGCCAACCCCGCGGAGTTCTTTGTTGCGGTCAATGCCGGTTGGAAACTCCAATCCGGAATTTCGGATCGCCGTCGTTTTGCCGCCGCCCGGCGGTCCGATCATCAGATACCAGGGCAAGGCATACAGCGCGGCGTTGCCGCTGCGGCGGCCTTTGCCGAGCCGCGATTTTTTCAGCGCGGCAATGGCCACGGTCAGTTCCTTTTGAAATTGCTCGATATCCGCGCGTTTTTCCGGGCGCACGCCGCGGCGCTGATCATCTGCCTGTCGCTGAATGGATTGTTCAAGAGATCCGGCACGGCGCACCTCTTGCATGCGTTCATACATGAAGAACAAAATCCACATAAAAACCATGAGAACGACGAAAAGGATGCGCTCGGTGAACGTCAGCAGAGGGTTTAAAGACTCACCTGTGCGCAAAGCGCCGATCACGAGAATCAACACAATTAAAAGGATAAAGCCGATGGCGATCATCACTCGCCGGCTCTTTAATGTCTTCGTCAACCAACCCATAGCTTCTCCCTGCTTGCTGTTGTATGGTTAGGGAATTTTTGCAATCGCTTCTTTAATGGCATCGGCCTGGCTGGAAATCCGCAGCGTCATAAAGAGATAAAACAGCAGACCGATGGCAGCGGCGGCAGCGCCGACAACCCAGGCCGGCACTTTTTCTTTGACGACGTGCTTGATCTCGCCGCGCGGCTGGCCATGCGGCGAAAGCAGATTGGCGGATTTGCCGGTAACGCGGCGCAGCTCATTATAAACATCCTCGTTTAGCGTTCGCAGCTTGTCCGGAGGCTCGAATTGGTATATTCCTCTGAACCCCAAAGCCAGGCAGGTGTAATAAACTTCCAACACCTCAGCGTTGGCCTGAACTCTTTGCCGCAGTTGCTCCAGGCGCTTGAAGAATTCTTCGCCGGCATCGAAGCGATTGTAAAACTCCATTTGCAGCGGTTGCGCCAGCCAGGCATCTTTGCCGCTCCATTCCGACCCCAGTATGGTCTCGTCCATGAAAGCTACGAGCGCAAATTTGGCGGTATCAACGGCTTCGGCTTCGAGGCCGGCTTGCTTGGCATTGCGCTCAAAGCGATTGAATAAATTAATGAGACGTTGGCGCAGTGTGATCGCATCGCCAAACTCTTTGGCGACGCGCAATTGCAAAATCAAGATGAAACAATCAGAGCCTAACTCGAGCAGACGTGGCCTGGTGTTATCCCGCATAAGTGTTGTCTCCTTAAAATCAAGCCTGTTTTAAGGCCCATAGCTTTAAATCCAATTTCATAAATTCCGCCGGGACGAGAATTCCCACTGCCCGGCTTTTGCAAATCGCCTCCCAAAAGAATCCGACCTTTTGTAATTGAAAAACATGAACGGGCTGGTTGGACAAACCTGCCGGTGGCCGGGGCGTGTAAACCACCGTGAGGCCGAGTGCGGCCGCCTGCGCCAAGGCGTGAATGCCTTCTGGCGTCGCAATTTTGAGCTTGCGAGGCAGCTCATCAACGAGCTTGCGCTCGTCCATATCGCCGCTGGCACCGAGATAGAACTGAGCGTTTTGCAGCAGCTTCTCGTCAATGGGTGAGCTGAACCACAAATTCTCGCTGCGCTTTTGTAGTGTAATCGCTACGACTGGCGTCGATGGTCTTATTCTCTTCAGAATCTCCTGAATTTGCTCGCAAAGTTGGTTGAAACACCTGGCAAGATTCTCGTGCTCATAAACTGGGAATGTTGTCGGCATGATCCCGAGGTCGGTCGGGTAAGTTGTCAGTTGCCCGGCCAACGCCAACAAATCGGCATAAAGCACTTCGGGGTGGCACTTGGTTGTTTCCAGCCGGTGTTTTAAGATGGGAATGACGGTGTTGATGATCTGGGCCAGCCAGAGACTGGTCAGGTCCGGAACGGTCACTTCGGTTTTGCCAAACGGCAATTGCGCCCGCTGCTCATTGCTGATGGCGACGAGCTTGCCAAATAAATCGTTGACCGCGCGCATCAGATTCTCGGATGCTCCGATGGTCAGGCACGGCGGCATAAAACTCTCGCTCAAGGCAAACGTTCCGGCGGGCGTGCGCACGACTTCGGCAATTTTCAACGCGCTAAATTCATCCAGCGGCTCGCCGGCCATGCGCAGCAGGAAGTTGGCGCGGGCCAGGCCAATTTGGCGCGGGTTGGCGCCAGAGTTATCGTCGTTGAGATCGCGGACTTCCATGATAAGCCGGCTGTCGGTGGCGCCATCGCGGGAATCTTCTATTTGACAATTGTTGCCGGTGGCGCGCTCCGCCCGGATGGCGAGAAAAACATCAACCTTGGTTGCCGTAGGCGGAAAAAACTCGGCAATCGCGCGCGCTTTGGGCAAACGGTCCGCCCCGGGCATATCGAAGATTGAGCCGTCCGGAGCGACGCCCTGGCATTTTTCTAGAGCAAACTGGCCCTGGGCCAGGGACTCCTTGTTGATTTTTAACTCGAAGAATCCCCAATCATAACGCACGAGCGCACGCATGCGATAATTCAGAACCGCCTGGTGGGAACGATCAACTTGCTGAAAATGGTGAGGGTCGAGATTCATGCCTTCGTACCACACCACTTTGTGGTGACGAGCCATATTTTCTACCTCGAATTTGGGGTTAACAATTCATACTCGCTACTAGCGCGTGGGCACTTCTCAAAGCTTTTTCACGCCGGTAATCTCCATCCACACCGAATCCATGCGCTCATTATATCCTTTCATAAAAGCGGGACGGAATATTTTTTCCTCAAAAAACCGGCGATCCTCTTTCATGAGCTCACTATGCCTGGCGCGGTAAGCCTGCCAAAGCTTCTTTTCGGAGAAAATGGAAATTTTGGCCTGCTTGTCTTCTGCGAGTTCTTTACTGAGTTTTTCCGGATCGAGCAATTGCAGTAGATTTGGCGGCACCTCGTTCACGCATTTTCGGTATCCGTCGAGCAGTGCCATTTGATGTGCAATCACCCTATCCAGGATTTGTTTTAAAGCGTTTATCAACTCGGTTTTTTCCTTTTCGGAAACGCTCTGATTCAAGAGGTGTTCCTTCAATTCCTGGCTTGAACTTTTATATATTTTGGCGAAATTGGGAGGGTGAATGATCGTTCCAATCAATTCGATTTGAAACCGGCTGGACCCGGCAATCAGCTTGGTGACAGCTTCCAAAAGCAGGTCCAAAACCTGGTGCAGACGCGCTGTCGTCGGATCAGGCATGGGAGGAGGGCCGGAGGCGTTAATCAAAGTCCGCAAGCTCTGATTTTCTTCGCCCAATGCTTCCATGGTCGTTTGCGCCTCACGCAGTTTGGCGGCGAACTCTCCCTGATCCGCCAGTGCCGCCGGGGCCGTGCTCTGGAAACGCAACTCCGTCGCTGCGAGCAAATCCCGCAGTTGCCGGTTTTCATCCTGAAGGCGTTGCGCTTCATCGCGCATGGTCTGGATGACGTTTTGTGTTTCGTGTCGTTGGGCTTCCCTCTCCTCGGCAGGCCGTTCTTGCGGGTGATTGTTGGAACTGACTGCCGTCCCGTTCAAGCCTTCGAGAACGGTTTTGAGAACAACGCCGATTTCACTTGCGGCCAGTTGGCGCAAAGGCTCGGCGAGGGCAATCGCCAGGTTTTTTTGGCGATCGCTGCTATCAACGGCGGCAAAGAATTTTTTGCCTATGCTAACCACCGCTCTGGCAAATTCATTTGCTTCATTGAGAAAGAGATTGGTTTCGAGCGCCGCCGGCGCGGACTCCTCCGGCTCTTGCTCCGGCTCTTGCATGGCAAGGGCGAAAAATTGGATTAAGTATTCACCGATTTTGATCCGGTCACCCGGGTGCAGTTCATGGGGTTGGTCAGCCTCCAGCTTTTCATCATTCAGATAAGTGCCGTTCGTGCTGCCGAGGTCGATCAAGTGAAAAGACTCGGCGATGCGTTCGATTCGGGCGTGGTTGCGGGAGACCACCTTCTTTTGTGGGTCAGGCAATTGCAGTAAGTTAGACGGCACCCTCCCGATCGTAACAATGTCCTGGTGATAAAGGAACTCTTGCGTTGTGGCGGGCTGAGTTTCTTGTAACACCTTCAATTTTACAGCAGTCATTCCAGACTCCCTTGCCTGAAACTAACGGTCTTGTTCCTTGAGTGCAGAACCCAAAGAATTGTTGCTATCTCAAATCCAAAATCTTATGGAAGAGTAACCCAAACAACTCACTATGAAATTCGTACAAGCGTTTAGGTGGGAAATAGCACAATCGGTAGGCAAATCTCTGCCGGCATCGTATGGCCTCGAGCCAACTGCCGCACCGCCGGCTGGAAGTTGTTAAGCTGGCGGTAAACGATTTTTCCCTACCAAAAGTTTGCTTACACCCCCAATTATCCATCGAGCCAGTTTTTGTGCCTCTATTCCTGTGTTTTCAAGCAAATAAATACAGGCACGAAAGTGCTGTTAACCGAAAATCAGGGTAAAACCTGCTATCTATTTTACAAATTATCAATAAAAATGTCAAGAACTTTTTATCGTAAAAAAAGAAAAATTTCAGCGCCCTTTTTTGTATCTTGACTTTTCAGAAAAATTTGTATATATTTTGTCACACTTGAGAATCTATTCAAGGAACGAAGCCATATGAGCGAGCCCACCAAACGCTGTCCGTTTTGTGACGAAGAAATCAGGGTCAATGCGATTAAGTGCAAGCATTGTGGGAGTACCTTGCCCGATGCGGCCGGCATGGCGGCCTTTTCGAAAACTGCCGTTCGTCAGGCGCTGATGGCGCGTTATGAAATCATTGAGGAAATCGGCCGCGGCGGCATGGGGGTGGTCTATAAAGCCCTCCAGAAAAATCTCAATCGTTTTGTGGCCCTGAAAGTCCTGCTCCAACATTTGATTCACTCCGAAGAGTTTTTAAAGCGTTTTCATAGCGAGGCCCAAAAAGCCGCCCAATTGAGCCACCCCAATATCATCACGGTTTTTGACGAGGGAGAAGAGCACGGCGTACACTTTATTGCCATGCAATATATCGATGGCCAAAACTTGAAGGATATTGTCGTGCAGAAAGGGCCTTTGCAGCTTCCCACCATGATGCAATGGATGAAACCCATGGCCGAGGCGCTGGGTTACGCCCATCAAAAAGGCATGATCCATCGCGATATCAAAAGCGCAAATATTCTCATCAGCAAAGATGGACGGCCATTTTTGAGCGACTTCGGCATTGCCCGTATAATCGATGATTCACAAATCACGCGTGCGGCTGAAGTCTCACAATTGACGCTTCCGGGCACGACTCTTGGCACGCCGCAATACATGAGTCCGGAACAAATTCAAGGCAAGCCCGTCGATGGCCGCAGTGATATTTACTCGTTGGGCGTGGTGATGTATCAATGCTTAACCAATGAATTGCCTTTTCGCGGTGATACGGAATGGTCGACCATGCTCAAAATCACCACCGAGGCCCCAACGCCTCCACGAGGCATCCGGACGGATATTCCCAAAGCAATCGAAGCAATCGTTTTGCGCTGCATGGCCAAGAATGCGGCGGAGCGCTATCAAAATTGTGACGAGCTGCTGGCGGCGCTCACGCGAGGGGAGGGGGAAAGTTCAAAAACGGCTATGCCGATTATGCCGACGCCTACTCGCGAATTAGAGAGGACACTCATTGCCGAGCCCCCCGTTGAGCAGCCCGCTGGCAATAAAAAGAAACTCAGCGCTCGCGACTGGAAAAAAGCGGCGATTGGCGTCGCGACTTTGGCGGTTTTGGGTATCGTGTTGCTGATTGTATTGAAGCTGGTAAGGGGCCGCGATCCGGGTCCCGGGTGGAAGGAGTTGCCGGAGGCCGATAAGAAGCGCGTCGAGAGACTCCTGCAAATTGCAGATACCCTCTATCAGAACAACAAACTGCTCGACCCGCCCGGGAACAATGCGTGGGAGAAATACCGGGAAGTGTTGGCCATCCATAGAAATAATCAATTTGCCCACGAGCAACTTGATCTCATTCGGAACGATTTGCTCGGCAAGTCGGGCGCTTTGCAGGAGCGGGGAGATTACGTTGCGGCGAAAAACTTGATGCAGCGGGGATTGGAATGTTTCCCGGCCGATAGCGCTTTGCAGGGGGCAGTCCGGCACCTCGATGTTCTTATGCTTGAACAAAGCGCCAAAGAATATGCGTCGAGACGACAATACATTTCCCCACCCACCGGCAATGCATACGAAGTTTGCCAGAAGATACTCGCTTTGGATCAACAGAACATAGCCGCGCAGGAAATACTGCAAAGCATCGAGAGCTGGTTTCTGCAAGAAGGAGAAAATCTGGCAGGCGCCGGACAACAGAAGTTGGCCGCGGAAAAATACCGGCAAGCCTTGCAATTTTTCCCGAAAAATTCGGAATTTGCAAAACGCCGCGAGGAAATTGCCGGCAAGCAGCAGTTCAATGACGCGCTGGCGGAAGCAGACAAATCTCGCCGGCAAAAAGATTGGCGGCGGGCTTGGAATAAAAGTGTGGAGCTTAAAAACATTTTCCCCGAAGAGCAGAGCGGGCTCGATCTCCAGAACCGAATTATCAACGGATTGCTGGGCGAGGCAGACAATTTGAGCCAGCGCGGCAATTACGAGCAAGCGATGGAATGCTACAGTCTCCTCAAACAGTTCGATCCCCAGCAGAGCACCACCGCAGGCGAAGCCAGGGTATGCGAACGTTGGGGCGACGCTTTGTTTGGGAAAAGATTGTACCTCGAGGCTATTAAGAAATATCAAGCGGCGAACAAAGCTGATAAGGTGCAGAAAGCCGAAACCGAAAGAGGCAAATGGTTGGAGATCGACCTGGTTTTTGTGCCGGGCGGCGCCTTTGAGATGGGCGATACGTTCGGCGATGGGGAAGGAGATGAGAAGCCCGTACACCAGGTGCGACTGAATGATTTTGATCTCAGCAAATACGAGATAACTTTTAACCAGTTCGATGCATTCTGTCTCGCAACGAACAGGAAAAAACCGAGCGATAATGGCTGGGGGCGAGGCACTCGGCCGGTGATCAACATTGCCTGGAATGACGCCAAAGCCTTTTGCACCTGGTTGGCGCAACGCACCGGAGCGAATGTACGACTGCCAACCGAAGCAGAATGGGAATACGCGGCACTTGCCGGCGGCAAGAAAATGAAGTGGGCGGGTACTGATTCGGATGCCGAGTTGGATCAATTTGTTTGGCATATCGTCAATAGCCATGGGAAGACACAACCGGTGGGACAAAAGAAGCCCAATGGCTTAGGATTATTTGACATGAGCGGCAACGTGGGTGAATGGTGTTTAGACGGATATGACGAGAAGTTTTATAAAAATAGTCCGCCGGCCAATCCGCTGGCACCATACAAGGGTAAAAAGGTCGTCAGACGCGGCGGTTCTGCCGGTGATGCCAAAATCAACTTACGGTGTGCGAGCCGTAGTTTCAGCGAGCCGAATCCCAATAAATGGGATTTTCCGACTGGTTTTCGGATTGTCTGCTCTCAATGATTCTCATGGATCCGGTTCGGAATCAACTGTAATATGCTCATCCCGCCTCCGTAAAAATCCGATCACCTGCTCGATCTGGCTCGGCGTCAGTTCCTTTGCCATGCCGGGCATGCGTTTATCGCCCTCGCCTTGGCCATAAGTAATGATGGCGCGCACGCTATCGACGCCAAGCTTCTTCACCGCGCCGCGTATTTGCGGGCCGAACATGCCGCCTTGTCCCTCATCGCCGTGGCAGCGGCTGCATTGCGCCTGCTTGTTCACGTAGCCGAAATAAATCAGCTCCCCGGGATCGGTCATGCCCGGCGGCGGGCCGCTTTCACAGCAAAAAAGAGAGAAAGATAAAAAAGCAAAAAAGACGATTTTTATATTCGCTGAATGTTTTCGCAAGTCGTGTGCCATAGACAAACAGATTTAATCAGCTCAATCCGTTAAATCCGCTTACAAAAAAATAGTAAGCGGATTGAGCCGATTAAGCGGATAATATTTTACTTTTCTACAAAGGCTTCAATTTGAATCAATTAAAAACTTCCGCTTTTGTTCATCATGTCCGTGGTCATCCGCGTCCGTCTATCATCCCATCCGTGGTCAAAACCGCACGCTCACCCCAATCGTCGGCACCAGCGGGATGCCGTAGATCGGCTCGTCTTTTCTGGTCTTGGGATCGTAGTTGACGTCCTGCACGTTTTTGCGATTATACGCATTGATCACGTCGAGATAGAAAACCCAAGCGGCGCCCCAAAAGCGCGGCAAATAACTCAAGCGCAAATCGAGGCGCGAGGTCCACGGCAGGCGGTTGTCGCCGATGCGATTGCGATTGTCGTCTGACATCTCGATCGTGCGCTCGTCCGGCAGGCCCGTTTGCGGATCGACGAGATCCAATTTGTTGTTGCCGTTGCGATCCTCGCCGGGATCGAGTTGCCCATTTAAATTGCGATCTTCGTAAACGTCGAGCCGGCCGTTGCGGTTGGCATCTTCGACCACTTCGATCGTGTACACGGTTTTGTAGTACGGAAAACCGCTGCCGGCTTGAAAGCGCGCGTCGAGCTGCCACTTGCGCCCGAGCCGCCACTCGGCGACGGCCGTGATCGTGTGGCGCTGATCGTAGCGCAAAAAGAAACGCCCGTTGTCCGGTTCCGTGCCGCGCACCAACGCGCAGGCATATCCGATCCAACCATTGAGCTTGCTCTGGCCGCCGGCGCGTTTTTCCAGAAGAATTTCGAGGCCGCGCGCAAAGCCGGTGGCGTTGTTCTTCGGCTGAAAGGTGAAATACTTCGTCGTTTGCAGCTCGGTGCGCACGCTGTTCTGATTTCGATTCGTTACCACCAACCACGTGGTGTCACCCTGCTGCGGAACGAGCAAATCATTCAGGCTTTTGTAATAGCCATCAACGCGCAACGTCCAATCGACATTTAACTTTCTTTCCACGCCGGCGAGAAAATGCGCGGCGCGCTCGGCGTGAATGCCCAGCGCTTTAATGTTTTGCAACGAAACGCGGAAGCCCTCGCCCTGCAAAGTTTCGTAGCTCGGAAACTGCCCATAAAATCCGGTGGCAAAGCGCACGCGCGTCAGAATGTTCGGCTCCCACAACACACTGAGTCGCGGACTGAAAAGATGCTGATCCACGAACGAAGAGTAATCCCAGCGCAGGCCCGGTTGCAACGCCAAGCGCGACGAAGCTTGCCACAAATCTTGCACATACGCGCCGGATTTATATGAGGTGGGGGAATGATCCGTAAAACGCAATGCCTCGGCGAGGATGAAGGCCGGATTGTCGGTGAAAAATTGCCAACTGTTCTGTGCTCTTTGGCGGGCGACGAATGCGCCAAAATCAAGCGCGTGACGCACGTCCGGCGTGTACGCAAAATCCTGGCGAAACGCCGTCTCGGTGGTTTGCAAATCCGCGCGCGCCGAAAAGATGAAACCCCGCAGCGGAAAACGCGCGCCAAAATCACTGGCGTTGCGATTGCGATAATGCGAGAGCAGCGTCGTGCTCGAAAGCCTGGCCGAGAGCAAACGCCGGTGCCGCAAGCTGAGAATGGTTTGATCCTGGCGATCCAGCGCTGCAATCGAATCCGGCGTGCTCTTCTCCTCGTCTTTGGCGTCTTTATCTGTCGTGAGAATATCGGTGCGCTCCCGGCTGTTGATGAAAGCCAGATCGAGCGTGCCGGCCGGATCGGTGGCGAAATTGATTTTTCCTTGCAAGTCGAAAAAATTCGGAAAAGAACCGGCATCGGTGAGATTGGATAAAATGAGATCGTAATAGGTACGGCGGCTGGAGAAAATCCACGAGCCTTCTTTGCGGCCCGGCAGCCGGCCTTCGAAGACGACGTTGGCGTTGGTGAGGCTGGTGTTGATATTGGCGCGAAACGGCGTCGTCGCGTTGCCCGGCCGATTCTCGATGTCCAACACCGCGGAGAGGCGGTCGCCATAATTCGCCGGAAAGCCGCCGGCCAGCACTTTCACATCGGTGACGGTTTCAGGATTGAACATGCTGACGAGGCCGAAGAGGCGATACGGATCGTAGACGCTGACGCCGTCCATGAGCACGAGATTTTGATCCGGCCGGCCGCCGCGAATATACAAGCGCGCGTTGAAATCGCTGCGCGCGATAACGCCCGGAATCGTTTGCAAAGCCCGGAACACGTCTTCGCCGCCGCCGGCGAGATTCTTGGCGCGCCGCGGCGAAAACTCGTGCAGCGCCGTGCTGACCAATTCCTGCCGGCTCTTTTGCCGTTTGGCCTCGACGGTCACTTCGGACATTTCGATGAGCGTCGGCTTCAGCAGAATTTCAACACGGCGGCGCTCGCCGGCAGAAATTTTGAGATTGCCAATTTCGACCGGCTCGTAACCAATCAGCGTCGCGCGCAAACGGTATTGCCCCGATGGGATTCCCGCAATGGCAAAACGTCCGGTTGAATCAGCCGCCGCGCCGAGCTGGGTATCCACGAGCAAAATATTGACCCCGATGAGCGGCTGGCGGCTTTGCCGGTCGTAAACGATCCCTTCGAGCCGGGCCGTGGTTTGCGAAGAGACGGCAGTGGCAACAAAATTTATGGCAGCAAAAAGAATGTAAGCAAGGCAAACGTGCTTCATATAAACAAAACTGTTCTTGAAAACTGTGGTATCCAACGGGTAGAAAAGCGACCAACGGATAAAGCCTTTGCGCAGCGAAACTCAAAAAAATTTTGGAATTTTTGCTCACGGAAATGGAACGTCTCACGGAAGTAAAACATTTCAGATTTCAATTCCGTGAGCCGTTCTATTTCCGTGAGCATAAATTGGATTGCGCTTTGTTTGTGAAATCGTTGCACCTTCCAGTCGAGCCACTGGACTACAACTAATTCAAAAAATTCCACCAGAATCCCCAGCGCAAAAAGCGGCGCGGCGCGGGAACGTTGTGGCGCCAGTCGAATTTCTGATCCAATAAATTTTCCCAGGAAAACATCAGCGCGCCGTCACCGTGGCGCAGGCGGATTTGGAAATCCAACACGGCGGCTTTGGGCAATGTATGATCGAGCAGCTTGACGGCGGCGGTGTCCAAACTCGGTGAATAACGCTTGCCGATGAAACGTCCGGCGAGGCGCGGCAAAATTTCGAGATCGCCGCCAAAGAAACTCTTTTGGGTTTCGAGATAGACGCGGCTGTAGCCTTCCGGCTGATGCCAGAACCAATAGTCGCGTGGCAGTTCGTTGATCGTCTGTGCCGCAATCGCCCCCAAATGCCAACTTGAGGCGAACTCCCAATGCAGCGCAAGCTGGGAGGCGAGAATCGTGCGGCTATTCGTGCCGTTAAAAAGCGCGCGTGAATTTGCCCGAAAAACCAACCCGTCTTGCCATGCGCTGCCGCTGAATAGAAGCTGCAAATCAAAACGCTGCCGCTGCCACTTGATGCCGGCTTCGCCGCGTTGCAAAGTCACCGCTTGTAAATCGCCATTAGTCGTCAAATAAAGTAGATTATTGTCACGCTCGCCGAGCGCCGGCGGAATTTTCCAAAATCCTCCGGCCAGCCACCACGTCAGCGACTGATTGGGACGGGCGATGATCTGCACTTTAAGTGCAGCGCCAAACGGCCATTCCTTTTTATGTGCAAGATCGCCGTTGAGATGAAGCCACAGCTTCGGCGTCATGCGACGGCCTAAAGCAAAGGAGAGGTTGTCATAAAGACGCTCGCGATCATCGATGCTGTCACTTTTAATGGCTTCAAGCCCGAAACGGTTTTGCAATCTAAGCGCCCACGCTTCGGTTTCTTTGGCCCACCGCATTTCTACACCGCCGTCGCGCCGACGATGCTGAACGCGACGCGCCGGATCGTTCAACTCCTCTTTGATCTGCCAGAAAAACCCCCGGAACGACATGCGGCTCGCGTCCGACAACTCGAGCGCGTGATATAACCGTTCTTCCTTGTGCAAAGCTTCATTGATCCCCGGCCATTCTTCAGGAAAAAATGGCGCGCTAACGCCGGCTTCGTTGCGCGTATTGAAATGACGATAACGCAGCTTCCATTCGGCGTTGAGGTGATAATCGAGTTGTGCGCTGGCTTTGTGGCCGTCGTAAGCCTTGACTGCAACCTGCTCGCTATCGTTGATCGCAATGGCGTGTGCCTCGGCATGACTGAACGTGCTGGTCACATAAGCGGCGAGGCGCTTGCCCAAGGCGCGCCCAAATTTGATGCGCACCGCATCGGCGCCGAAAGCGCCTTTCGCATAGTCGATGCGGGAAAACGGCGTTTGATAGCGCAGGGAATCGCCGGCCAAATGAATTTGCATTGGGGCAGGAGGGAGGGCTGCTTCGCGAAGCGAGATGCCGCCGGTTTCCATTATTTTCACTTGCGCATCCGGCAGGCCTGTGAGATCAACTGCGCCGTAAACGCCGGGAATCCATACGACGTCATCGACGACGATCGACATCGTGCGGGCCGGCAGATCGCCGGCCGCCCAATAGCGCGGCTGGCCGACCTCGCCGGTGATAACGGGAATCAGCGGCAAAGTTTGGCCGGCGAGCTGGATAAAATCTTGAAAGAAGTTTTTTGAGATGGCTGCGGTGTCGATGGCGAAACCAATTCGCGGCAAAACGAACTTGGGCGCTGCGATGGAATCGACAAAACTTTTGGTGTTGCTGACAAGCCCGGTGGTGTCCTGGCGCGCGGAGTCGGCAACACTAACTTGCAAAGAATCTGAAACCGGTTTTCGTGGTTGATCCTGGGCTTGCAAAAGCGCCGGCAACAAAATGGCCGCAGCGAGCATTCCGTATTTATAAATTGGATGGCGAATCAGAGAAAAGTAAAAAAAATCACGCAAAGACGCGAAGATGCAAAGGCCGCGCAAAGAAAAAAACTTTGCGTATTCTTTGTCCCGCCGCGGCGGGATCTTTGCGTGCAGCTTTTGGGGTTCGCATTGGATGGAATGCCGTGAGAACATGGTCAAGAATCTCTCCCCGCCTTTAAGCTCATGGACGGTTGAAGATCGTGGCGTGGCAAAGTTTTGGCCGGCGGCAATCCGATCTGCAAAACCGGCAATTGGCGCAGACGGCGCAGAAGCACCGGCAGCAAAAAAGCAAAGATCACCGTATTAGAGATTTGATGCAGCAAAAAGAAATAGAATCCCGTGGCAACAGCCGTGAGAAATCCTGGAACTCCGGTTTTGACAATAACGATAGCGCTCAGCGTCGTCAGCAGATCATATACAAAAGTCAGGACAAAACCGATGAGACCCAATAACCATGCTGGCGGAACGCGCGAGCCGAAGAGATTTTGTAAGAAACCGCCGGTACCGCCGACTATCATCATGCCGAGCATTTGAGCGATGAGCAGAGGCGGCGCTGCCGGTCCATAGGCGTTGAGAGATGAAAAAATAAACATGGCGACCGCACCGACAATCAGGCCGCGTCTCACGCCGAGCATCATACCGCTCAAGAAAATAGTGGCGCTCACCAACTCGAGGTTGGGAATCGGGTCCTGCCCGACGGCCACGGCCAGCGCGATGAAGATGGCCATGAGAATGAGGTTGCGATAACGACTGCGCATGGTTCCTGGTTGCGCGTTGTCCGGAATTTCGGAATCTTCGCTGCGTCTTGTCATTTTAATCTTGGCGGGCACGGGGACTTTTTTGCGTTCAAGGGTGGCGCTCATCAGGCTGCGACTTTTAATTTGCTCTCGTACCAGTTGTCAACTTCTGTGACGATATCGTCGATTGCCTTATTGGTAAGCTTTTTAAATATATTGCTCCCATTAAAGAGCAATCGTGATTCACGTTCTACATCATGAACCGGTTTCTTTATCCATCTGTAATATCCCTCGTCATTTTCCATGATGAAGACAACTAGGCACAGAGGAAATGGTATGTCCTGGTAAGCTGGAAGGTTGTTAATATCAAGATGAAATTCATCTGCATTTCGTGAGACTTGCCGGATTCGTTGTAGAGACTTCCTTGCTTTCACTTCAACACCAAACACTCTTCCAGTGTACTCGCCGTTTTTGACAAGACTAACGAGAAAATCCAAACCATAATCCGAATTTTGTCGTCTTGTAATGGCCAAGTCACTTCGACGTGAGAGATAAACGATTGCAAGCTGCTTTGCTCTCTCATCCAAATACCAAACTTTTTTCTCTTCCATATGTTTCACCTCCAGCGGGGGTCAATAAAATGGGATACTTTGGGTCGAATTTTAACTTTCATCCAATAATTCTTGACTTCTTTCCAAAGCAGTTCTTGATTGGTTTTATTCAGCGGAAAGGTTGTTGGTAAACTCGACATGCCTTGCAGCCATTCACCGTTGGCAGAAAGGGCATATCCTTCTTCCTTGATTTCATCAATCCCAACGATATACGTTGGCGCGGGGTATAACGCCAACTTGCGCATATCGTCGCTATAAATTGGGATTTTTAAGCGGTTATCTCGCTTTGTAAACCCATTGCGAGTCGCTTTCACCTGTACGAAAAAATAAGGCGTAATCGAACCGGCATCGACTAATTCAACGATAAAATCAACGATCGGCCATTTATCGCCCAAAAATTGAGGACGAAAGATCGGTTTTTCTCGCCCGTGCGATTTGGTTATCAAAACATAGAAGAGCGCTTCTCCTCGCTGTCCAAGCTCATTTGACATAGTGTTGTTTTGGGCAGATGTTCATTCCTCAATTACAGTCATCTTAAAATCTGCTGCTTGCTCCGGATGTGCCAGACGTGGACTGAAGATGCGAATGGGCTTTTCGCCCCTTCGAGCGGGGGCCACGATATAAGCGTTCGTTTCTACTCTCAAATCACGTAATAATCGTTCGAATCCTTGTTGATAAGATTGGTGATTGCTCCAGTCGCAGAAGTCACCGATATTTCTAGTGTTTTTCAAAGAAGAAGCCCAACCAACATTTGTCTCAAAGACAGTCCGATCTATCATAATTGGTAACAAAACATTTTGAGAAGTCATCTGTTCTTTCTTAAGAGCCTCATTAACCTCGTACGCCACCCATTGGCTGGCAATGGAAGATTTAGAAAGGATCAACAATACTCTGTCAAGATCGTTTATTGCTTGTTTAATAGCACGCTTAATGTCGCTTCCGAACGTCATATCCCTTGGTGCAAACCAATATTGTACTCCGTATGTTCGAAGATCCTTTCGTAGAAGATTAACAAATTGATCGTCAAGAGTTGAATAACTGATGAAACATTTTGAAAACTGGCGAGACTTTTCGATCAATGGGCGTATTAATTCAACAAAATTGTTTGGGAGGCCACAGCCTATTACAAAAGACTCCGGCAATGTAATGGATTTTTCTATTGTCTGATAATCTAATACGCTTGGGCCAATATGTCTACATGATTCTATGTTTTTTACACCACTTAAATTAGTATTGCCAAAGATTGTTCCAAGCAAATATGCTGATTCTAAATTGGCTCCACTTAGATCCGCATTGCTAAAAAGCGCACGACGCAAATCAGTATTTCTTAGAATAGCTTCTTTAAGGTTGGCCCCATAAAAATCACTACCACTCAATCCTGCCCCTGAAAGATCAACGCCTTCCAAATTCGCTTTAGTGAAATCTGCGTTATCAAGACTGGCTTTTTCTACGAAAGAATGACTAAAGTCAGCAATGACACACTTTGCTTTACGCAAGTTAGCCTCGCGAAGGTTGGCGTCTTTCAATTTGGTTGCCCAAAGTGATGCTTCGCGAAGGTTTACCGATTGGAAGTTCACTCCATTTAAATGCATTGCTGTCAAATTTGCACCACTTAGATCAGGAGATATTTTAGGATTTTGTTCTCTCCATAAATTCCAAAGACCAACCCCCGATTTCAATATCAAAAGATGTTCTGGATTAGCCATAATTCCTGTGGAAAATGAAATAGTGATGGAATGAGCTTCTGTCTAAAAAAGACCTTTATGTGATACATAGTCCATCAATAATACGCTCAATCACCCCCAACCAACCACCACATCACCATCATAAAACACCAAAGTCAACGCTGCCGTTTTTTCCTGAGCCCCAAACGCCTTCGCATTTCTGCTGTCGAAATGCCACCCTCCTTGCGGAGCCTTTTGCGAGACTCCTGAAGAAGGTTGATGAATTCAGGGTTGGTGCTCAAAGAGACCGATTCCCAATCCTCCTTCTTCAGAGAAATGACTGCCGCATAGGGTTTGCCATTCTTGGTAAGCACGAGTGGTTCATTCGTAACTTGTGTAGCATATTCGAAGAGCGGTGCTGAAGCTTCTTTAATGTCCATCTTTTTCATAAAAGTTATACTCCTTTCCGCCGATAAAAACTTGTTCTCTGTCTTTGATTCCGACGGCAAGTATTTCTACCATTTTCTCGGGAACAAAGTGCACATCATAATAGACTCGCAAATTGCCGAGGCGCAACTCCCACGATGCCAGCGGATTTGGACGCATGAGCCTGCGTTTTTTCGTTTCAACCTGAGGTTCGTGCCGTAGTTGCTTTGGCACGGAGTCAAGCACGATCGACTGCTGTCTTGCTGTCAGAAAACGTAAATGTCTTTCAGCAGCCGGAGAGTATTTTATCCTAAACGCCATTCATGTTTATTTTCTATTCAATAACCCGCTCAATTACCCCGCCGCCAACCACGACCTCACCATCATAAAACACCGCCGACTGGCCCGGAGTGATGGCGCGCTGCGGCGAGTCGAAATGGACGCGGACGCGATGCGGCTCGACCTCCAACAAAATGGCCGGCGTGCCGGGATCGCGATAGCGAATTTTGCAAGAAACTGCAGTGCCATCTGCCGGACAATAAAGTGAACCCCAATTAACTGAGGTTACGATAAAATCGCTGTGCCGCAAATCCTCGTCATCGCCGACGACGATGGTGTTAGAATCGGCGTCAATCGCGGTAATGAAAATCGGCCGGCCGAGCGCGAGACCAAGCCCCTTCCGCTGTCCGACAGTATAAAAAGGAAAACCTTGATGCGCGCCGATACGATTGCCCTCGACATCGACAAAATCGCCGGCGCCGATTTCCGCGACCGTCTCCGGCGCGCGCTCACGCAAATAGCGGCGATAATCATTATCCGGAATGAAACAAATTTCCTGGCTCTCCTTCTTCTCCGCCGTCTTCAAATCGAGACTGCGCGCGATCTCCCGCACCTCCGGCTTGGTCAGCTCGCCGAGCGGAAAAATCGTGCGCGCCAAAGCTTCTTGCCGAACGCCCCAGAGCGCGTAGCTCTGATCCTTCTGCTCGTCGACCGCGCGCATGAGTTCCCAGCGCTTGGTTGTCGCATTGAAACGCGTGCGCCCATAATGGCCGGTGGCGAGAAAGCTCGCGCCGATATCTTCCGTCTGCTGCAACAGCGCGCCCCATTTGATAAAGGTGTTGCAGCGCACGCAGGGATTGGGCGTGCGGCCGGTGAAATACTCGTCGATGAAATTCTGCTGCACGCTGCGGTCAAAAATCTCGCGAAAATCGGAGACGTAATGCGGCACGCCGAGCTTGTGGCAAACCGCGCGCGCATCGGCCATCGTGTCGATCGAGCAGCAGCCGCTCTCGAGATTGACGTTGCCGCCGCTGGCGTGATAATCCCACAAATTCAGCGTGATGCCGACGACGCGATACCCGTGCTCGTGCAACAGCGCCGCCGCCACGGAGCTATCCACGCCGCCGCTCATGGCAACGACGACGGTCTCGCTGGCGCCCGAAAGGGCTTTTGAGCCGGGCGCGATGGTGGTTCTATTTATCAGTTCGGTGTGTCGGTTCATTACTTTGTTATAAAAAATTATGTTAATTTGTTTTCAAGCTGCCGGCTCGGCCTGTGGAGAAAAATAGGCGTCCGGCCGCCGCGTCTCCCTTGGATAAAGCGCGTCGCCGACGACTTCAACAATTCTGGGAAGGGCATTCTGCGCCACTTGTTCTAATTTCTCATCATCATCAAAATGATCGAGAAAGACGCGCTTGTCCAAATCCAAACGCAGGCCATACTCTTGTTCCACGCCCTGCAGCGCATAGCGAACGAGAGCGAAGGGAAGATGGTATTGCGCTAACGTCATTTCAGCGCGAAGAAATTCTATGGCCGAATCATTTGGAAGTGGAATATGTCCCTTTAAATTGATAGTCCGAATTTTCATGTTTAATTCTCCGATTTGGTAAAAGATTACAACCATACTTCGATACGTTGCCGGATTAAAGCCGCCGGTATGTTGCCAATCGCAAGAATCTCGGCATCACGCAGAGACCGTACAATGGTTTCCAACTCAATTGTGAGATTGGCGCGACGCGGAGTTCCGCTGGCAGGCGGCGGTTGAGGTGATAGCTCATCTAAAAACTGCCTCATGTTATCGGGGTCGACCACCCCGAGCAAAAAACTGGACAGCCCATCGTGTTGATAAGTAAGCGATGCCAGAGGCGACGAGGCAACTAAAATAACTTCTTTAACCGGATCAATCAGTTGAAGTTCTTGTGGGAGCGGGTTTTCGAGTTCAATTTCATAAACATATGCGGGATTGCTCTGTGCCGGTTGCGTGCGGCCAAAGACCATAGCGTAACCCCATGCCACTCCATATGATCGAGTCAGAGAGATATAAGGGCTGCTAATCGTGCCTCTCGCCACATGCTGCATGACCCGATCTACGCTTGAAACAATCGTTGGAGCCTTTGGCATAAATCCAGTCAATCGCGCATCATGTTGATGCCAGTACGTGCCGACGCCTGCGCCTCGATAAAAAATTGGCATGAACCTCCCCTTTTAACGTTTTTGCAAAATTTTTCCCAGCGACTGCAACGTCGTTTCCACCTCCGCTTCCGTCGTATACTTCCCAAAACTGAAACGCAAAGCGGACACGGCGCGTTCCCGTGAAATTTTCATGGCGCGCAGGACGTGGCTCACTTCGACGCTGCCGGAACTGCACGCCGAGCCGTTGCTCACCGCGATGCCTTGCAAATCCAGACTCATCACGAGCGCGGTGCTCTCGAACCCGAGGAAGGAAAGATTCAATACCGCTGGCAGGCGCGATTCCGGATTGCCATTCAGAGTCACTTTGGGAAAAATTTTCCGCACCTGCTGCTGGAAATGTTCGCTGAGCGCGCACAAGCGTTCGACCTCGGCCTTCTGCTCGGCCATCATCAACTCGGCGGCTCTTCCCAGCCCGACGATGCCCGCCACATTTTCGGTGCCGGCCCGGCGTTCTCTTTCCTGATGCCCGCCAAAGAGCAACGGTTGCAGCTTCACGCCGCGGCGCACGAACAACGCGCCCATGCCCTTGGGGCCGTAAATTTTGTGGCCGGAGAGTGAGAGCAACGACACGGGAATTTGGCGCACATCAATCGGCAATTTGCCAAACGCCTGCACCGCGTCGGTATGAAACAGAATTTTGCGCTCCGCCGCAAGCTGCGCCATTTCCGCAATCGGGTTGATCGTGCCGACTTCGTTGTTGGCTTGCATGATGGAAATCAACGCCGTCTCGGGACGAATCGCAGCGCGCACGGCATCGACGGAAATCATGCCGGTGGCGTCCGGCTCGATGTAAGTGACTTGCCAGCCGCTCTTCTCCAACTCCTTGCAGGAGTTGAGCACGCACGGATGCTCGACGCGACTCGTGACGAGGTGGCGCGGCTCTGCAAAAGTGCGCGCCACACCGAAGATCGCCAAGTTGGCAGCTTCGGTGCCGCCGCTGGTAAAAGCGATCTCCTGCGGCAAGGCGCCGAGAGCAGAAGCAAGTTTTTCTCTCGCGTCATCAACCGCAACTTTGGCCTCGCGGCCAAAACCATGAATGCTCGAAGCGTTGCCAAAATGCTCGGTAAAATAAGGCCGCATCGCCTCGAACACTTCCGGCGCCATCGGCGTGGTGGCGCTATAGTCAAGGTAGATTCGGTTCATAAGTCTTGATCCCGGATGCTGGATTCTTGATCCTTGATCCTGGAAACTGTTTTTGATATCCAGCATCAAGGATCAAGCATCAAGTTAAATATACGACCACCCCGTAACTTTATCAAGAGGTTTTTCCTGGCGATAAGATCGAGAGAGAAGCACTCAAACGGGGGATTGTATTTTTTAAAATGAGGATGTTAATCAGATTTACACAGTGTGCAATTTTGTACCGGAGGAAGTGCAAAAAGTGGTGCAATTTTACAGGCTAACTGAGTGAAAAACGAAGCCAGAAGTTTATGGCCCAAATTTTGCAATTTACATTAAATACCTCTCGCGCATGGCCCTGTGGAATGCAACTCGACTTGGCAGAAGTTGAGTGACCCATAGGGCCTTTTTATTTTTTGTGCCCCCTCGGTACGATTTTATGCGCTTTCTCCATTGCCCAAAGCCCGTCGAATCATTTTTTCCACCTCAGCGTTCGCATTTAGCCAAATCAAACGAATTTGGGAATTTTGGTGACGAAATACCCGAAAGATTTCGTCCGCAAAGGCCGGCCCGATCATCTGGACACCCTTAAAATCCAACTGGACTTCTTTGAAACGATCAAAACGCGCCACCAGCCGCTTGGCTTGCGAGCGAGACACCAAATTCTCATCGCCATATTGCGCTAATGCGACCGGCACTTGGGTGCGGGTAAATCCGTAATCATCTTCGCCAGCGGCAAATTGATCAAACACCCCTTTCATTGCTCGTTGAGATTGTGGATGGATTTCTAATATGACGGCGGTTCCTTTTTCTTCTTTCTCTATTTCAACGAGCTGGTCGTCGCCAAGCAAAGCATCATGTGTAAAACGCAACCGGCTTGAGATGATGGAAAAATTGTCAAACATTCGCGAGGTGAAAAAGATACCTTCACCGGTATGCTGTTGTGGATCCGTCGTCATTTTCCCTTTTGCCAATTCGAGAATCGCGTGGCGATGATCTTCCAAGCCAAGCTCGGTTTGAAGCTTGTGGAAAATTCCAACGCCGTCGTCGATAATATCTATTCGAATGACGTTCGTTGTTGAACTGATACGAATAACCAAAGTTTGGCCGTCGGAATGGTCAACGACATTGTTGACCATTTCGGTGAAGCCATAATGGCAAATTTCGAGAACGTTGGCTGGAATGCCGCTCAACAAAGGACGAATTTGTTGCCGCCAAATTTTGTCCTCCTCCAAGCCCGGCGCTATGGTGAAAGTGAATTGCCGGACCTCGTGATTTTGTTCTTTTGCTTCAACCATATTGAGGTTATTCCTGAAACGCCGCTTTCAAAATCTTGCTTTGTTGCTCGAACGCCTGTCGAGGCCTCTCGGGATTGTTCATTAAGGCGATTTCCTGCGAGAGCAAGCGCGCGACGTGCATCGTATGGCTCGTCGCTTTCTTCGCTTCACGAACGTAAAGTGGATGATCCCGGTTGATGTAGATGATCATGCCCTCCGTGAATGATTCCGGTCCGTCCGCGCCGAAGTGATCGATGCAGCAGGAGACCACCTTCTCGCCGGTGCGAAATTTTCTCACCACGGCATTTGGCGTCAGCTTGCTCACGCGGGGCTTGGGAATTTCCGGCGGCCTTTCCGCGTCAGCCAGGCTCGCGTCTTCGCCCTGTGCCGGCTCTTCGACCGCGGCATCTTCTTCCGCATGACCTGCCTCGTCCTGGCTCAAATCTTCCACATCCGGCTCTTCGGACTCATCTTCCTTCTCCGCGCGCAATTCTGCCGGCTCACCGACTCCGCCCGTCGACTCGCCCAACGGAATAGCTCCAGCCTGACCAAACTCCGGATAAGTGGAAAGGGCTTGTTGAATGCGTTGAATCGCATCCTTGACAGCCCGGCGCACGCGCGTGGTTTCTTTTTTATCCGAAAGCCTGGAAAGTTGCTTGCTCGCCTCGGTGATAATTTTGTCCATCACCTTCTCGAACGCCTCGTATTCGGGCGTGTCGATCCGGAAGCCGGAACGGTCGCTGGTCACCGGCAAAAAATCAGCGTTGACCTCGCCGCGAATGCGCGCGGCTTCCCGTCCCAAAGCTTGCAATCCGAAAAGCGATTTCTGCACCATCACGCCCTTCACGCGAATCTCGATGCCCATCTCCGCGGCCTCCGCGTGCGAGCTTGGCAAAATCACCACCTCGCCATGCACCGGCCCGAACGCGGTTCCTTCCATGAAGGGAATGCGATGTCCCGGCAAGCGTGTCAGCATGAGGCGCTGGCCGTTGAGAAACACGGCAAAATTTTTGACGCGCAACGGCACGCTCTCGATAATTTTGCGGCGCACCGTCTCGAGATCGAAATTGCGATAGAGCTGGTGTAGGATTACCGTCGTGCCGTCACTACGCTTGGGATCAGCAGGAATGATCTCCAGCGGCAAATCCCAGCGCGCCGTCTCCCGCGCCCAATCGCGTTTATCGAAGATCACCCGCGCCGCAAAATCGCCGCGTTGGGTGATCACCTCGAAACGATGGCAGGCCGAGAGCGTGGCAAACTTGCCGATGCCGAATTGGCCGATGCGATCGCGGCCAAATTTCGGCGACTTGTTGTGCAATACTTTTTCGGTAGAGCCGATGTTGAAGTATTGCCGCAAGCCGTCGAGATCCATGCCCAGGCCGTCATCGCGAACTTCGATGCGCTCGTCGCGAATTTCCACGAACACTTTGGCGGCATCCGCATCGTAGGCGTTGTTCACCAGCTCGCGAATCAGCTCCACGCTTTGGGAATACAGTTTCTCGCCGATGGTGACGATGTGGCTCTTGTCCACCGTCACCGGCAACCGGCGCAGCTTGGGCGTGGCGGCTTCGATTTCAGCAGTCGCCGCCGTCTGTAATTCTTGTGAATTCATTGGCGCAACCGTCATCTTCATCGCTTGGTTTGAGAAGAATTATAGCCATATACTAATGGTTCTGCGGCAAGGATGCAAGAGAAATTTTCGCTATTTGCTGTTGACAAGATTTCACTTGCAAATGTTTCTTTGGGCGATTATATTGATTTGAGTATCAGCCATAACCAAACAGGCGACAATCAAATTCTCAGATGGCGATAAGGGGAGACAATGAACACAGAGCGCCAGCCCCACAAACCGTTTGAAGCGCGACTGATTCAACTTCTCAGATGGCGATTTGAGCAGTCAAATCTCGGCGTCATTGATCACCTGAAAGTTGGAGATTTGCCCCTGGAAATCGATGTCGTGGTGACCTCGCCGGAGCACGCGTGGATTCCGGACTTTGGCAAGTTCCCTCGGCTCTTTGATTATTTTCGGCGGTACAACATCATGGAGGTGAAGACGGAACAGGATCGCCTGGAGATCGAAGATCTGCCCAAGCTACTCGCTTATGGTTGGCTCTATATGGCGAGAAATAGCATTGTGGACGTTTCCGAGGTCACGGTCACGGCGCTTGTTCATCATCTAACATCTGGGATTGAAGATGCCTTGCCCAAGATAGGGTTTAAACCGATACTGCAAGGGATTTATCGGCGTGATTCCGACATGCCGGCTTATCTGATCTCTTTTACCGATTTGCCGGATGAATTGCTGCCGGAGGAGTTGCAGGCATTTTCCGATGCGGTGAGACGGCAGCGCATTTTTCTTTCCTGCCTTGGGAACAAAGAGAAAGCCCCGATTGTTGAAACCATATTTGATTTGTATGAAAGTGAGGTGAAAAAGATCATGCTGAATATCAGAGAAGAATCATTGCGAAACGTTTTGTCGGTTGTAGCGCCGGAAAGGATTATCGCTGCGCTCGGCGATGAGAAAGTTATCGCGGCGCTCGGCAAGCAAAAATTGCAAGCGGCGCTCAACAAGGAAGAACTTTTGCAGGCGCTCAGCAAAGAAGATCTTCTTGCGGCCTTAAACCGTGAAGATATGATCAACGCCTTAATTGGCAACGAGGATTTTTTGAAAGCGTTTTTGGCAAAAGTGGATCCGGAACAACTGCGAAAAATGCTCGAAGAGAAAAGCCGGAATTGATTTTTTTCATCAATCATCTCCAATCGCTTTGGCCAGCGCCGCCCGGCTGACTGTTTCATAAGCTTTTTCCAATACAACGGAAATATTTTTTTGTTTAATCGTAAACGGGAATTTCCCCAACCTTTTGAGCACGGCAAACTCCACTTCCGGCAAAACCGGATTGGCTGAAAAAGCGGCCAACTCCGCTCCAGCAGTCCAGAATGTTTCGAGGCATTCTTCCAGCGGCGTCGTTGAAAGTGCCACACCAAACTCCGTTTCTTCAGCCGCCGTTGTTTCCTCAAAAGCTCCGGCTTCGGCGCGCTTTTCTCGCAGCTCGTTGATAAGCTGCTCTTTGCTTTTCCCGCGCAATTTGAAAATCAAAAACGGATCGTCGTCGAACTGCTCCGCCAAAAGATAATACACCGCCGCAATGTGCTTGCAGGGATTCGCCCAATCCGGACAGGAACAATCCGTCTCGAGCTCGCGGGATGATTGCGGAAAAAGCGGAACCTTTGCCGCCTCGAAAGCTTCTTCGATGTTTTGCGGCATCTCTCCAGCCAGCAGCTTGGCAACGAAAATCGCCTGCTCCGCCATCGCCTCCGTCACTTTGTTCCAATCTTTTTGCGACAGCGGCTTGAGCGCGATTTTGATTTGGTAGGGTTTGGGCCGCGAGCCTTGCACTTTGGCGGTGACCAATCCTTCTTGCACCTCAATCGATATCACCTGCCCGCGTCGGGCATAGCTGCGGCCACGCCCAAGCCGCGCGCCCATATTGAATGATTCCAATACCTCAATCCACCGCTGCGACCACCAGGTTTTTCCAATGCTGCCGCCGCGGCTCTTGGTTTTTATTCCATTTTTGACCGCCTTGGGAACAGAACGTGGATAGTGCCAAAAATAATCCCAGTATGCCATAGATGCTCCTTTGGAAGTTGTCAGTGATCAGTCAATGTCATTAAGTTAATATGAGAGCAGTCCGCATTCGAGTTGAACGAATAGCTTGATTTTGTCCCGATTATTCTTTAGCTTAACATTATATTTTCGTCTTTTGAAATAACAGCTAATTATATCTTTTGGAAGAGGATCGTATGTTCGACCGTATTACTTTTGATAAAAATATCATGGCTGGACGCGCGTGCATACGGGGCATGCGAATATCCGTTTCGCTCATTGTAAACTTGGTGGCAAACGGAATGTCCGAAGCCGAAATTCTCTCCGAGTACCCAGATCTTGAGCCTGACGACATCAACCAAGCGTTAAAGTATGCTGCTTGGTTAGCGAATGAAGAAGTGCATGAGTTTACCTTGGTGCCAGCATGAAATTTTTAGGAGACATGGGGATTGCCGGCAGCACAGTGAGTTGGCTCAAAGCTCAAGGCTATGATGCCAAGCACCTACGAGACGAGGGGCTGCAACGGCTTCCCGATGACAAAATTTTTGCCAAAGCAGAAGATGGCGCGATCATCTCTGTAGATGAATATCGCTACCGAATTCGAAGGTTGCCTATTCTTCCTTGAATGACATCGCAGCTTGACTTAATGACATTGATTTAAAACTAAACACCTTCCCGGCTGAGCGTAAACACCTCTCGCAGCTCATCCGTCGATAATTCCGTGAGCCAGCCTTCGCCCGTTCCGACCACCAGCTTTTGCCGAAATCAACGTTCACTTGCAAGTACTGATATATTTGTTTCACAATTCTTACTCCCATCCTGCAATCTGTTTCTCAAACTCTTTCCGGGCTTGAGCCTTTAATTCCTGCATTTGTTCTTCGGTGAGGAAGAGTCCTTTTTTGATAGATGCCGCTTCATTAGCATAACTTTGGGCTTTGTCCTTTTCATCTTGCGAATTGAAAGCGGGAAGGCTTGCCCGGGTTTGATGATAGGCCGCGAGCAACTCCAGTGCTTCGACTTTCGGCCAAATGTATCCGGTCTGTTCGGCAATTTTCAAAGCTTCGTGGCCGTCGTCTCCGGCTTGTTCTAACAAATCAGATGCAGAGTGAAGTCCAACTTGGGCAGCAGGATTTTGCGAAACTTGTGAAATTGTCATGCCCAAGTTGGACTTCGCCATGCCCAAGCGCAGCCGACCCCGTAAAACCAAAAGATCCGCCTGCCACAGGCGAAAGCCTTTATCAGCCGCAGTGAAAAGGGCGTCATTCACCCGCTGCAAGCCTTTTTCATACTCCCCTTTGGCTTCGGCCAGCAGCGCCCACACCCAGTCCAGTCGGCAGATTTTTTCCACTATCCCGGAAGGACGTAGGACGCGCTCGGCTTGCGCCAATTCTTTTTCCGCTTGAGATAATTGTCCCCGATAGATTTCATACCAACCCTGAAACATGTAACAAAGTGCCAAAGTTTGATTCGTTTGAAATTCTTTACTTTTCTGAATATTCCAAGCATTCGCCGCTTCAAACTGTGTCCAGGCTTGAAGGCGGATGAAGAATTCAGCATGTTGATTTCCAGCCCTTCCATATAAAGGTTTCTCTTTTATGGATTCACGTTTTTTCTGGTAGCGCATGGCGCTTTTAAAGCCGTAGTGCGCATGACTGGTATTGCCGAGCAGGAATTCATAATAGGCTTTTATGGCATATCCATTTCTTAAATCAGCCAACGTGCTGGTTTCATGAGACAGGCTCAGCGCTTGGGAAACAGTTATTCGAGCCTGTCGAATATTACCCATTGCCATTTCAATGAGTGAAATTTCTGCTAGTCCGAGACTACTATTTGGATTTTTTTTCCTCCACTCCCATGCTTGGGATAAATTTCCTAAATACATGTTATGTAAGGCCACCCCTGAACAATGAAATGCAACATGTGGCTTTCCCAAAATTTTTTCTACCTTTTGCACACGGGCTTCATCTTTAACAAAAGCTAGGTTGCATTCCAGCCCTTCTGCCACTGCCGGAAGATCTCTGAAAATACTAAAACCATATCCTCCGGCGGCCAATCTAGATCTAAATAGATAATGTGCTGCCCTAAACTCACCTTCTTCACAGAGCAATTGCACGGCTTCTACTAGGTCGCGAATTTCTTCAATATTCTTTGGTCGATCAGTGCTTAATCGGGGTTTGAGAAAATCGAGTGATTGCCTAATATTTCGCCACAATGGTACTACTTTATTATCAAGTTCTGCACTTGGCCGTGATTGAAGAAAATCGGCTACATCGCGCCGGGAGCCAACTATTTTATTTCCTGTACGAAAATAGTCGCGGATGACCGGATGGGTGGTAATGCCTTCGGTCGTGTTTTCAATCAGGAAATCATTGCTCAACATTTCTAGCTGCTTTTCAAGCTCCGCTACATTCGCCTGAGCCCGTGGCGTTTTTTTAAGTGATTTCATCTTAAGCAGTAATGTGACCAAGCTCTTGATTTTCACCGGCCTTTTGAAAAGACTGATGATGCCGAGTAATTCCTTCTGACCATTCTTTAATTGTCTTTCATAGAAACCCAGCAAACGCTCGAGCTTTTGACTCAACTGATCTTCGTCGCCACTGGCGAGTAATGCTTTGCCCGAAAATTTGTCGATCTCACCCAAACATTCCCTTTTGACCGTGCTTGCCAGAACGCGCAAAGCGAGCGGATGGCCATGTAGCTTTTCAACGTAGTCATCCATCAGCCGATCATCTCCCCAAACGTTCAATTGCCGCAAGAGGCCGAGACCATCATCGCGACTGAGCCGGACGAGATTCAGATGATGAAAGCCAACCCCGCTGAAGCGCACCAATTGCGGAAATTGAAAACGGCTGGTCAAAATTATCAGACTTTGGTGCGGATAACGCAGCCAAACTTGCAGCAGTTGTTCTAACTGCGGATGGTTGATGCGACCATGTGCGGGACTGTTCGCTTCCTCTTGCAACACCTCCAAACCATCCAAAACCACGAGCACGCGCAAGTTTTTCAAAACTTCCAATAAGATAGTCAAGGCTTCGCTATCCTCTTTACTTTTGGCTTGCGCCATTGGCTTGACGAAATCAGTCAACGTTTGCACAAATTTGCCGACATCGAGGTCTTCATAAAAACTCCAGAAGAACACCGGCATCCGCGCCAGCTCCAGTGTTCTTTCCTGCTTCAGCCAGCGACCGACCAACGCAGTTTTGCCCTGTCCGCCAATGCCAGTGATGGCGATCATTCGGGTCGCGGGATCATTAGCCCAGCGATTCAGCGTGGCAAAATCCTGCGCCCGGCCTTTGAAGTTGACATCATCTGTGGGTAGGTGAATGTATTTGTCCGGCAGCGCCGTTTTCAGTCGCGGCGGCGTGGCGAGCGGCTGAATCTCCTCGGCGGTTTGGCTGCCGGTTGTTGTCGCGAATTTTTCCACCAGCATCGTTAACCAATCCGTCAGCGCCTGGTGGTGATTGCGAGTGGGGTAAAAGAGAATACGGCTGCCATACACCATTTCCACGCGCTCGCGCAGCAGATGGGTGACCTGCAAATCCTTGTCATCCAGCCCGACGAAAGCAATGTGGCGTAAGTGACTTTTTTTATAGTCGCCGCTGATATTGTTGAAAAGTTGTTTGATGTAAGGATCGTTCATACCAAAACCTATGATGAGCAGCTTTTCAAATGCAAAAAGAGATTCCAGCAGGCGAACAAAGGCGCGGTTGCCATAAGCTCTGTGATAATCATTTTGAGTCAAAATTATGGAGTCGGCGCGGTCATAACGGCCGTGAGCATGCAGCACTTGACGCTTGTAGTTGCGGTCACGAATGCGCCGGGCTTCTTCCTGATCCCAGAAATAATACGAAGTGGTGGCTTTGGGATAGAGGCTGGCGCGAGCATTGGTCAAACCGGCATCGTAGTTCAGAGTGAGATAATTGTGAATCGGCAGTTGCAGTAGGGCATGGTGGGTCAGGGTAAAAGCGCCACCGGTGTGCGGAGAAATTTTATCGCTAAACGTTTCGAAGAGATACTCGAAATAAAGCTGCTCCCCGATTTTATGGCGCAATTGCTGCGCGGTTTCCAATGGGGTAAGCGCTGCTTCGTTCTGAAAAAACGCCGCCTCTTCCGAGCTGATTTTTCCACTCTTCAAACTGCGCGCGATGAATCCCTGCAGAAACTCATTCCACAACGGCCAGAGCTCAGCCGAAGCGCCGGCACCGACCAACGCAATCGCTTCACCGGATTCGAGGAACTGATAAAGTTCTTCGAGTACCGGACCATTGCTGGGGATGGATTGAATTTCTTTTTCGAATGCGTGAATGTTCATGGCTATCACTGATGATTGGCAAAAGTTCAATGAACCCCGTATTAGAACTGTCATTCTGGAAGAGTCTTTTTCGAATCCAAACCAAGTGCTTGAACCAAAAAAGATTCCTACGGAATGACAACGTGGTTTAGTGAACATTTACGATGATTAAAACTAAACATTTTCCCGGCTCAACGCAAACACTTCCCGCAATTCATCGGTAGATAATTCGGTGAGCCAACCTTCGCCCGTTCCGACCACATTCTCCGCCAGCTCTTTTTTGTTCTCGATCATCCGGTCGATCCGTTCTTCCAAAGTTCCCAAACAGACGAATTTGTAGACTTGGACATTTTTCTTCTGCCCGATGCGAAACGCGCGGTCCGTGGCTTGATTTTCCACCGCGGGATTCCACCAGCGGTCAAAATGGAACACTTGATTGGCTGCGGTCAAATTCAAGCCCACGCCGCCGGCTTTGAGCGAAAGAATGAAGAGCGGCGGCCCGGCCGCATGTTCTTGAAAGCGCTGCACCATCGCATCGCGTTGCTTCTTGGGCGTGCCGCCGTGCAGGAACAGCACTTCGACGCCCAAGCTCTGCTGCAAATAATGCCGCAGCAGCGTTCCCATTTCAGTAAACTGGGTGAAGAGCAGCGCCTTGTCATTTTCGGAGAGCGCTTCCTCCAACATTTCTCGCACGCGCGTCAACTTGCCGGAACGATCTTGCAAGACGCTGCCATCTTTCAGGAAATGCGCCGGATGATTGCACACCTGTTTCAGCTTCATCAACGTCGCCAGCACCAACCCTTTGCGCTCGATCCCTACGGATTTGGCAATCTTTTCCAACATCTCTTTGACGACGGCTTCGTACAACGAGGCCTGCTCGGCAGTCAGGTTGCAAAAAACTTTCATTTCATTTTTCGCCGGCAGGTCTTGGATAATCGTCGCATCAGTTTTGAGCCGGCGCAGGACAAAAGGCTGGATCAGATTCTTCAGCGCTTGTGCCCGCTCCGAATTGCGGTAGCGTTCGATGGGAACGGCGAAGCGGCCGCGAAAATCATGGGCCGAGCCGAGATAACCCGGATTGAGAAATTCCATAAGAAAGCGATGGCCTTCTCGATCTCTTCCGGTTTCAGCTCGACCCATTGGCCGCGCACTTTGACCAAGGGCACTTTCAAGCTGGCGAGCTTCTCGAACTCTGCCGGACTGAGCGTTTGGTCGCCGAGCGCAATTTGCCAGTTGTAGGCGACGATGCCATCCATTCCCAAAAGACCTTCGCCGCTTGATGACGATGCGCCATTCGCTTTGGGTTGCACATTCAGCTTGACGCCGAGGCGCAGCGCCGGTTTTTGCCACCACGCCGGCAGCAGTACGCCGAAGCCGCTTTGCTCCAACAACGGCGCGGTTTCCCGCAAAAATTGATAAGCGTGTGGCGTGTCCAGCGCGAGTCCCGAGGGGCGCGCGGTGCTTTTTGAAAAAATGTTGCTCGTCAATAATTGCTGACGCACGAAATGATCGGTGGTTTGATTCAGAAAATGCAGCACCAATTTCAGCGGCGCGGGCGTTTCGGGCGATTCTTCCGACATCATGGCCCGGCAAACCGGTGGCATGGCTTTGGCCAGCGTCTCCATGCGAGTGAAATCGGTTTCGGACAAATAAACCGACCAGGCGGCGCGATAAGATTTTGTTTCGTTTTTTTCTTCCAACACCACCGGGAAAAAGTTTTGTCGCGTGATCAGTTCAATGGCGAATTTTGCCACCTCGGCCCAGAAACGAATTGATTGGCCTAATGCAATTGCCGGCGTCGATTGATTGGGCAATGACAACAAAAAATCCAGCGCCAAACCAGGCTCGAAAATAGCCGAAGGCAAATACCAAGTCTTCAGTTCCTCGGGAGTGCTCGGCGGCTCATCTTGATCACGAATGAGTTGCGGCGAGGGTACGGGGTGATCGTTTGCGGACGGCAAGCGGATGGTCAGCTTTTCGAAGTCAATACTTTCACCAATGAGACTGCCGGAAATTTCGGTGACGAGTTCTTTTAGCTTCTCTTCTTCGATGACAAAAGGATGGGGCAGTGGTTTGGGAATTTTGGATTGACGGCCTTTCGGCTTCTTCGCTGTCGCCGGTTTTTCGGAGGTCTCTCCCCAGAGCTGAAGTGTGCCTGGATGATCGGATTTCCAGAGAGCATGTAGCGCGTACATTGGGCGGCCCTATGCGATTTTACAATTCACAGAAATCTGGGTAAACGATGAGACAGTAACGATTCTAAAACTATAATCACAAAGATAAAATTTTTGTCAGCAACAACAATGATTTTTTCCAGAAAAATTATGCTTGAACTTATGATCGAAAATCGTAAGTTTAATTCGACGCTTTCTGGAGAATTCGCCAAACGCAAAACGCACCATGAAAATTAAAATGCTATGCTGCAAACGAGTCTTATGCTAAATCGCGCGTGGGACGTTCTCATTACGCTGAGCGCGACTCTCGCAGCATTGCTCATACCTATAAAGCTGGTGTTGGGGTGGCAAAACCGCGCCGGCATGGTTTACTTTGAGGTCATCGGGACTGCGGTTTTTAGTATTGACTTCTTTTTGCATTTGCAACGCTCACGATATGCCAAGCGGAATAAACCCATTCACGAAAAAAGCCGAGATAAGGCCGGTTACCAAAAGGGATGGCTCACAATCGATCTGCTGGCCGCTATACCTTTGGGATTCATTTTCCACGTCATGCTTCTGCAGTTTTTTCGACTCTTGAAGCTTGCGCGTGTTGCACAATTTATGCAATACTGGCGGCAACGGGCGGTCAAACATTCCAACCTCCTGCGCCTGTCGTTCTTTGCTTACTGGTTTTTGCTCTCGGCGCACTGGATTGCCTGTGGCTGGCTTTGCGTGGCGTCTCGGCGGCGAGCGATGACTGGACGAATTATCTTCGCGCGCTCTACTGGACGATCCAAACCCTGTCCACGGTGGGATACGGTGATCTCACGCCCGTGACGAACGCCCAAACGCTATACACCATGGCCGTGATGATTGTCGGCGTTGGCGTTTACGGCTACATCATCGGCAACGTCGCCAGCCTTCTGGCCAATATCGACCCCGCCAAAGCCCAGCATCTGGCCAATATGGAAAGATTGACGGCGTTCATGAATTATCGGAATATTCCGCCGCGGCTGCAAAAACGCCTGCGCGATTATTATGCCTACCTTTGGGAAAAGCGCATGAGCTTTGACGAGTCCAACGTCATTTCGGCGCTGCCGCCGAGCTTGCAAACCGAGGTGTCACTCTTTCTGAAGCGGGATATTATCGAGAAGGTGCCGTTGTTCCAAGGCGCCAGCGATGAATTTATTCGGGAGATCGCTTTGCAAATGACGCCGGTCATTTTTACGCCGGGCGATTTCATTTATAAAGCCGGAGAATTGGGTCGCGATATGTACTTCATCACCCAGGGTAGGGTTGAAGTTTTGTCCAAAGACAGCGCCGTGGTTTATACCACGCTGACGGATGGGGATTTTTTCGGAGAGATCGCATTGGTTCTCCAGCAGCACCGCTCCGCCAGCGTTCGCGCCGTGAGCTATTGCGATCTCTACCGGCTCGACAAAGAAATGTTCGACCGCGTGCTCGCCCATTACCCGAACATTGCGGCGCAAATTGAAGCGAAGGCGAGAGAGCGGAATAAGGGGTGGTAGGTTTCGTCGGTTGATGCGGAAGTTTTCATCTCACGCTAAAAATCCTCTTGACTTTCCCACGACAATTTAACAAATTGCACCCGCTTGGCATCGTCCGCGTTAGCCACCTCGACGCGCCCAATTACAAAACTACGTTGTTCAAAACCTGAAGAGGAAGGAGGCTGTCGTGAATTCATCCGCCCGTTTCACCCGCCGTTCTACTCTCGTGCTCCGTTTCATCATTGGGCTTTTCTTTACCATCTCGCCGAATTTTTCACTCGCCCAATCGCTCGATGAGAACTACACTGCCAAAATCAAAGCGTACACCACCGAGCCGTTTTTTCTGACGGAGCTGGTGGATCATCTTCCGGCTTCATCAACCGTGCCGACGCCGGAAAAATTTCTGGGGTACGTCATTGGCACACCGGAGAAGTTGACCTACACCAAAGACATTTACCGCTACCTGCGCGAACTGGAGAAGGCCTCGCCGCGCGTCAAAATTTTTTCAATGGGCCAATCCGAGGAAGGCCGCGAGATGCTGCTCGTCGTCATCGCGGATGAAAAGACGATCCAGCTACTCGATCAATATAAAGGAATGACCGCTAAACTGGCGGATCCGCGCAAAATTTCCGACGAGCAAGCCAAGCCGCTCTTCAGCGAAGGCAAGCCGATGTATTGGGCCACCGGCAGCATTCACTCTCCCGAAACCGGCTCGCCGGAGATGTTAATGGAGTTGGCGTATCGCCTCGCCGTCGAAGAGACGCCTGCCATCAAAAACATTCGCGACAACATCATCGTCATGCTCACGCCGGTGGTGGAAACCGATGGTCGCGACCGGATGGTGGACATTTATAATTATCGCAAAGCTTACCCAAAAACCAATGCGCCGAGTCTGTTGTATTGGGGCAAATACGTGGCGCACGACAACAATCGCGATGGCATGGCGCTCTCACTGGCGCTCTCGCGCAATATCATGAAAACGTTTCTCGACTGGCATCCGACGATCTTGCACGATCTGCACGAGTCGGTGCCGTATCTTTACACTTCTACCGGTACCGGCCCGTATAACGCGTGGCTCGATCCCATTCTCGTCGATGAGTGGCAAATGCTGGCGCATTGGGAAGTCGCCGAGTTGACCAAACGCAACGTGCCCGGGGTGTGGACACACGGCTTTTACGACGGGTGGGCGTGCAATTACATGTTTTACGCGGCGAACGGCCACAATGCCATCGGTCGTTTTTATGAGACGTTCGGCAATGGCGGCGCGGATACGCGCGAGCGCAAATTGCAACCGGCGCAGACGAATCGCGTGTGGTATCGCCCCAATCCGCCTTTGCCAAAAGTGAAATGGTCGCTGCGCAATAACATCAATCTGCAGCAAAGCGGCTTACTGCTGGCGATGAACTTTTTGGCCAACAACAAAGCGCGATTTCTCGAAAATTTTTATTTGAAGAGCAAGCGCTCGGTGGCGAAGGCGACGACCGAAGGCCCGGCGGCATGGGTGATTCCGACAGATGATCCGCGCCCGATGGAGTGCGCGGACATGATCAATCTGTTGCGCTTGCACGGCGCGGAAGTGCATCGCGCCGACAGCAGCATCGCGGTGAAAGAAGAAAAATTTCCGGCGGGCAGTTACGTCATTCGCATGGATCAACCGTACAGCCGCATGGTTGATATGCTGCTCGACAAACAATATTACAACACCGACGATCCGCGGCCGTATGACGACACCGGCTGGACGTTTGGCCCGCTGCGCAACGTTCGCACCGTGCGCGTCACCGACCGCGCGATTCTCAACAAAGCGATGACGCTGTTGACGAGCGATGCGAAAGTTATTGGCAAAATTGTTTCGCCCTCGCCAGCGAAGCCGACGGCGTATCTCATCAATCACAACACCGACAACACGCTGATGACGTTGCGCTTCCGTCTCAAAGATATAAAAATGCAAGCCGCCGAAAAAAGTTTTACGGTTGGCGATTTGAAATTCACCGCCGGCACATTTATCATTCCCACGCAAAATGCGCCGAAAGACTTAACACAACGCCTCGGACAAGCGACTTCGGACCTCGGACTTACCGCACATGCCGTTGACAAAATACCGGACGTAAAGACCCACGACCTTGCCGTGCCGCGCATCGCGATTCTGCACACGTGGCAGAACACGCAGAACGAAGGCTGGTTTCGCATCGCGTTTGATCGTTTGCAAATTCCGTATGCGTACATTTCCGATCACACCGTTCGCGACACGCCGAATCTGCGCGCAAAATATGACGTGATTATTTTCCCGCCGCTCGGTGGCACGGCGCAACGCATCGTCAACGGACTGCCGATGCGCGGCGAGCCGATTCCGTGGAAGAAGACGGTGTTGACGCCGAATCTCGGCGTCGATGAAACCGACGATATGCGCGGCGGCATGGGATTGCAGGGTCTCACGCACCTGCGCCAATTTTTGGAAGACGGCGGCGTGTTCATTCCGATCACCAGCATTTGCAACATTCCGATTCAATACGGCTTGACCGAAGGCGTGGTGTCTGTCGAGCCGAAACAACTGCAAGCGCGCGGCAGCATTTACCAGGCCTATTTCAACGACGACATGAGCCCGATCCGTTATGGCTACGGCGATAGTCTCGCAGTGTACTTCAACCAGTCGCCGATTTTGCAAATTAGCCGTGGTGGAGGAGGTGGTGGCGATGAGCCGGCGGCGCGTCCCACTGGTCGCGGCGGCAAAGACGAGCAAGACATTCCGCAAGGCCGGCCGATTGCGGAGCCGTTGCCGCCGGAGAAAATTCCGCCCGGTGAGGAAGCGCCGCTCACCGATGATCAGCGCGAGTTCATGCGCAATTTGGTGCTGCCGGATTCGCTTTTGCCGCGCGCAATTTTGCGCTTCTCGAAATCTGAAAAAAATCTGCTCATCAGCGGCATGCTCAAAGGCGGCAACGAAATCGTCAACCGGCCGCTGGTGATCGACGCGCCGGTCGGCAAAGGCCACGTAATCTTCTTCGCCACCAATCCAATGTGGCGGCACGAAACGCAGGGAGAATTTTTCCTGCTGTTCAACGCGTGTTTGAATTATAACAATCTCCACGTCGGCCGGCCGGAAAAGAAAGTGGAAGAGAAGAAGGCGCCGGAACCGACGAGTGAAGGAGACGAATGGTAAAAGAGCAAAAAAGAAAAAGAGCCAAAAAGATAAGGCGCCAAAGAGCCAATGCGAGACTGGGCCATTGTTGGTCGAAAGTTAGAAAAAATTCTAACTTTTCTGACTGGATAAACAGGATTGACAGGATTAAAATTTATCCAGAAAAAGCTTTAACAGTTGGGTTCTTCTATCTGTTGGAGATTTTCTTTTTGGTTGCGGCGCGTTCGCGTTGTGAAAGGCCCGGAAAACCAGTTTTTATCCGGGCGATTCGGCAAATCTGGATACCGGCAACCGAAACCTTGGTGGAGCATCTGCATGACGAAACTGACGGTCGAACAGCAAAAATTTCTTGCCGCGGCTGCGGCTATGCAGTTTGTCGAAAACAAAATGATCGTCGGCCTCGGCACCGGCAGCACCACGGCATTTGCCATCCGTCTGCTGGCCGAGGAAGTGAAAGCCGGCTTGAAGATCACTGGCGTCCCTACGTCGGTTGTCATCGAAAAGCTGGCGCGGCGATTAAAAATTCCGCTGGTCGATGATTTGGGCACATTCAAAAAAATCGACCTGACGATTGACGGCGCGGATGAAGTCGATTCGCAGCTCAATCTTATCAAAGGCGGCGGCGGCGCGCTCACGCGCGAAAAGATCGTCGCCAGCCGCAGCGAGCGCGTCGTCATCGTCGTCGATGAAAAGAAATTAGTCAAGCAGCTCGGCAAATTCCCTTTGCCGGTGGAAGTGTTGCCATTTGGCTGGCGCTCGACGCTGGAGATTCTACGCGATCTCGGCGCTCGCGTCAAGTTGCGACAAAAAGACGCCAAAACACCGTATCGCACGGACAACGGCAACTACATCGTGGATTGTGCCTTCGGAAAAATTGCGAATCCACCGAATCTGGCATCACAGATCAAGAACATCGCCGGCGTCGTCGAAGTCGGGCTGTTCATTAGTCGCGCGGATTTGGTGCTCATCGGCCGTCGCAATGGCCGTATCGAGGAAAAATGGGCAGCGTGATTCGGGCTTGATTTTGGGGAATGATTTGTTATTTTGATTTTGTGATTAGCTACTCCACGGTTAGGGTTGACCACCGCCCGGACGCTGTTTTTAAGCCGTGCGAAAGCTCCTTAATACGGAGACAGAATATGAGTACCGATGACTCTCCCAAAGCTGATGAGCAAAATCCTTCTACTTCCGGAAGCCGAAACACTGCTGAATCGCCGGAAAAGCGCTCTTCGATCAACAAAAATCGCTGCTATTGGGTTTTGTTTCTAGTCAGTCTAATTGGTTTCATTATCTTGCTCTTGTTAATTGCATTGGATTGGGGCGAACAAACAACAAAGCTTGTCACTTCAATAATGAGCACTATCAGCTTAGGTGGTCTTCTCGCGTTTTTGGTCAAGTACTTTATCAAGAATCCGCATGCGATACTCGCATCTTTTCTTTTTAGATCGGCTGTCGTTGCGCTGGCCGTTTTAGATATCGGACTCGGCGGATGGCTCATCTATTCGAAGATGCAGAAAAGAAATGAGACAATCAGCGTTGAGTTGAAACCTGAAAACGACACCTTGACAGCAATCGAACCCAACAATGAGAATTCTCCCGATTTCACATTACCTGGAACGCCATCCCCACCAATGCGCCGCGAATTCAAATTTATTGTCACAGCCCCAAGTGGCATACAAATAAATGACAGAGATGGGTTGCTAAAATTCTACGACCGCGATGAACACCAGCGCATAAAACATAAATATCAAGATTCTTATCACATTTTATCTTTTCAGGATGGAAGCCGTTCTTACAACATCGCGGCTCATTATCAAAAGGCCGGCTATTTTTTTATGGCAGAGACAAGCATTTCCGGAAGCGCGCAAATTGACACATTGGAACTGGAAGAAGTTATCTTCTCTACTCTCAGAATTCGCTGCAACTGCGATGGTGAGATTTATGTCGATGGAGAGAGTCGAGGGAGAACCTCAAAAGTTACGAGTAACGATTTCGATATCTTCCCAGGTGAAAGAAGCATTGAGCTAAGATGTAATGATGGGACTAGTTTCTCTAAAAAAGAAACTCTCATGCCTGGCAAGACCAAAGAGATATCTTTTTGAATAGGAGATACGACCATGCTAACCAACAGAATCTCAAAACAGCTCAAGACCCCAAGGCTATTGCTGGTAACGTATGCACTATTATTTGACGTCAGCGCTGCACAAATCAGCGCAACCAATAGCATTGGCGTCGGGGTGACGATAAAGGAGAGCTCGAAATGCCCTCAAAAAGATAGCATAAATTGTGAGTTGGTGCAATCTATTGAAAGGGCATTTAGAAACCTAAATTACTTCGCAGAGGTGCTAATCAAAGATGCAACCGGCTGCGGGTACAAAAATAACAATACCAATGCTTGCAACATTAATTTGAGCCTGGAAGCAAAATGGAGCTACATCGCAGAAAACTGCAAACATGATATCAATATTATTGGAGAGCTCACTGATAAAAGAGGGTATGACCACTCCAGCAGCATGCCCATTCATTTTGAATTAGAAGACAAGGGCTACATCTGCGACGCCAGTCTTGCAAGGTCCTGTAAAGATACCGCTAAGGTGAATGTCACTGCCAAGCTCGAGGCTTTGGCACAAGAAATCGCCCGGACCGTTCTCGTCCTTCTTGAGCACAAAATTCGCGTCGTTGTTACTGAATTCAATTGCTATGGAGATTCTGGCAAATACAATTTGGGCAAAGCCATCGCCAGAATGATTGGTAGCGGCATCAATCTTTCCAAGAAAATGACGTTGCTCTATATTGACCAGGACATACTTTCCAAAAAGTTTGGCTTCGAAAAAAGCAACATTGGCGATTATTTATACTATCAATTTACCAAGATTCAAAAACAAAAGCTGATGTATCCCAATTACCTGATAAACGGCGTCGTTTACGTCCAAGATGGAGGCATAAGAATCGATGCCAACTATGTCGATATCGAAACCGGTCAGGTAAAGTTGAGCGTTAGCAGGCACGTCGCAGGCGGTGGAAAGGTGGTTGACGCGTTGTCGGTTCAAGTTGATGAATTGGCGAGCGAGCTGCGGCAAGCGATCGAGTTGGATTATCTCTCCCGCAAGAATGACATCCCCACCATTGCCGTGATCGGTCTCCAGCCTTTATCCGGGAACAACTCCGAGACTTTAGGGGTCGTTGACATCATCACCAAGAAACTCAAGAAGGTGCAAAACGCTCGAAAATTCCGGGTCGTCGAAAACGAGAAAAAACTGCGAGAATACCTCAGGAATTATCCGCCCGAGAATTCCATTATCGGCAGACAATTTGGCGCCGATAATTTGCTCAAGATCAGATATGAGAGATCAGGCACTGAATTTGTGCTGAGTATCGAGCTCCATGACCTGAAGGATCCGGACGAAACTCCGATAATCGTAACCGAGAGTGGCATGATCAGCTTTATTAATGAACACCTAAACAACATGCTTGTCACTATTTTCAAGGACTGGCCAAGCGACTCGAAAAATCAAAATCAAAATGATAGGACCAGAGAAGGCAATGCCAAGGATTCGCAAGATCATGGCAACACGGCATCGGAACCGAGTCCAGGAGTTGCTCCAATACCGCTGCGAAAATCCACCAATGACAAAAACAAAGGATCGCGAGATGCAATCCTAGCTGGTATTCGCGGAGTTACACTGCGCACGGCCAAGTATAGCGTGCGAGCAAGGGGTGGGATTATGGAGTTCGAAGATAGGGAAATTTATCTCGGCTTGGACTCACAGTTTATTTGGGATGTGCAGTTTTCCTATTATTTTCCCAACAAACATTGGCAGATCGGCCTGCTGTTTAATCAAGTGAGCGGCTATGATGATCCGGACCGAGGGCTGGACGTCAGCGAATTGAGTGGGTTCGCCGTACTCAGATTCAATTGGATTCCGATTCCTTTGGTTAGAAAACAAGTCAATATTTATGCCGGTATCGGCATTGGCGCTATGAGTATAACCCACCGTTTTGCGAACAGAGCCAATCGTGAAGTCGAGCTCGGCTTCATATACGAATTCGGTATGGAGATTGCCATTGCGAAACATTTTTATATAGATGCCGGCGCCAATTTTCAGAAGTCTATAGAAAAACCTAGTCTCGATTCGGGGCTTCCGGAACCCTTATGCAAGTCCTGCTATAAACTGGGTGGATGGAGTGTGCCGGTCGTTGGATTTGGATTTAGTTGGTGATTTTGCTACCGGCTATTACTGGGGGGATTGAGTTCGTATGGTGCTGGTTGGTCACAGCGATGGCCGTATCGAAGAAAAGTGGGCGGCGTGATTAGTGTATGATAAGCAGTGCAATTGACATGAGCGATCAAATTCTCACGCATTATAAAATACTGGCCAAGCTTGGGCAGGGCGGGATGGGCGAGGTGTATCTTGCCGAAGATACCAAGCTGCGCCGCAAAGTCGCACTCAAGCTTCTTCCCTCCCATTTTGCGGCCGATCCTGACGCGCGTGCCCGTTTTGAACAAGAAGCCCGCGCTGCGGCTGCCCTCAATCATCCCAACATTTGCACCATCTACGAGATCGGCGAAGCTGAAGATAAATTTTTCATTGCAATGGAATACATCGAGGGCGAGGAGTTAAAGAAGAAAGTTATCAGTGATCAGTTATCAGTAAACAGTGTCATCGACATTGCCGCCCAAATCGTCGAAGGGCTGAAAGCCGCGCATGCGAAAGGCATCACTCACCGCGACATCAAATCCAGCAACATCATGGTCACGGAATCCGGCCAGGTGAAGATCATGGATTTCGGTCTCGCGAAGATGGGCGGCGAGGTTCATCTCACCAAAGCGGGCATGACGCTCGGCACGGCGGCATACATGTCGCCGGAGCAGGCGCGCGGAGAAGTTGTCGATCATCGCACCGATATTTGGTCGCTCGGCGTGGTGCTGTATGAGATGCTCACCGGACAACTGCCGTTTCGAGGCGAGTATGAAGCGGCGATGATGTATTCGATTTTAAATGAAGATCCGCAACCATTGACCGCTTTGCGCACCGGTGTGCCGATGGAGCTGGAACGAATTGTGAACAAGGCGCTGGCGAAAAAAGCGGAGGAACGATACCAGCACATCGACGAGGTATTGGCCGACTTGCGCTTAATTCAAAAAGATTTCTCTGCGGGCGCGTCGAAACGGCGGTTGACCGAAGTTAAATCTTTCAAGAAAAAGCGCTTCTATTTGTATGGTGGCGTTGCCACAGTATTGGCCGTTTTGATTGGAATCACACTCTTCAGAGGGGCGCATGAGACGCATGCCATACACGATTCTATCGCGGTGCTGCCCCTCGCCAGTCTCTCCGGTGATCCCGAGCAAGAGTACTTCACCGACGGCATGACTGGGGCGCTGATTACGGACTTGGCCAAGATCAGCGCGCTGAAGGTGATTTCACGGACTTCCGTGATGCAGTACAAGGGGGCGAAAAAGCCGCTGCCCGAAATTGCCAGGGAATTGCAGGTGGACGTCATATTAGAAGGTTCGGTCCTGCGCTCCGGAGATCGGGTACGGGTCACAGCTCAATTGATTGAGGCTGCTACGGACAGGCACTTGTGGGCGAAGAGCTATGATCACGATCTGCGCGATATTTTGACGCTGCAAAGCGAGGTGGCGCAGGCGGTCGTGAATGAAATCAAAATCAAATTGACCCCACGAGAGCAGGCCCGATTGACAAAAACTCGCGTGGTTAATCTAGGCTGTAATTACGCCTTCAAAGGCATGTATGCCGAGGCTATTGCTGCATCGGATAAAGCAATATCTCTAGTCGAATCTCTAGCCGACACCACTAATGAGCTTTTGCTCGGACAGATTGCGTATGTCTATGCTGTATCGGGCAACCAGCCTCAAGCCAGAAGGCTTTTGAACAAAATTATCGAATTGTCGAAACAAGGTTATGTTGATCATTACAACACAGCAATGGCTTGTGCGGGCCTGGGGGAAAAAGATCTTACCTTTGAGTATTTAGCCAAGGCTTATAAAGAGCGCTCTCCCAGCATGGTATTTCTCAAAATCGAGCCATTCTTGGATAATCTGCGCTCCGACTCGCGGTATACGGAACTGCTGAGAAAGGTGGGGTTGGAGAAATAAGCGTGAAGCGAAAAGCGCAGGGCGAAGGGAGAAGAGCGATGGGCGAAGAGTGTCTCAGGATTTTTGAACAATAATGGCTTCATCCTCATTGATCTTCAATGCCGTCGCGAACGGCGGTGCAGTTTCTGAAACAGTTGAGTTTGCCATTGCTCGATCTCCAATTATTCTAAGGTAAAGTCAATATAGCAAAAATTAAAAGAATAATCAAGATGAATGAGCGTTGAACCCTTGCCTGGTGTTTGTGCCAAATGCAGAAAGTAAATTGGCGCCGGCGGAGTTGCTCTCTTCAAGAGAATGAAACAAGAATTTGATCTCTTCATGCGGAAGGGTGAAGTCAATGATCGGCCAAACCATCTCCCACTACAAAATTCTCGCCAAGCTCGGCGAGGGCGGCATGCCTTCCTTCAGTGAAAAATACAATAAATTGGTCCCGCCGGGCGGGAGGCGTCGTATATGATTGGAAAAATAGTTTCACATTATCGGATATTAGAAAAGTTGGGTGAAGGGGGAATGGGAATTGTCTACAAAGCCGAGGACACCAAGCTCGACCGCCTCGTGGCCTTGAAATTTTTGCCCCATTCGTTCAGTGTGAATGAAGCCGACCGCGCGCGCTTCGTGCAAGAAGCGAAGGCTGCAGCGGCGATCAATCATCCCAATGTGTGCGTCATTCACGACATTCAAGAGCACGAGGGGCAGGAATTTATCGTGATGGAATATGTCGAGGGCGTTACGCTGAATAAACGAGTGGCGAAGGGCGATGAGCGAAGGGAGAGCGGCGGCTTGCCATCGGCTGAGGCGATTCAATTTGCGATTCAAATCGGTGAGGCGTTGCAGGCGGCGCATGAGAGGGGCGTCATTCATCGCGATGTGAAATCCGAGAATATCATGGTGACGCCTAAGCATCAGATCAAGGTGATGGACTTCGGCCTGGCGAAATTGAAAGGCGCGCTGAAATTGACCAAAACCGGCAGCACGGTGGGAACCATCGCCTACATGTCGCCGGAGCAGTTGCAAGGCGTAGAGGCGGATGCCCGTTCGGATATTTTTTCTTTTGGCGTGGTGTTGTATGAAATGCTCGCCGGACGCCTGCCCTTTCAAGGCATATATGAAGCGGCGATGATGTATTCCATTGTCAACGAAAATCCCTCACCGCCCGATAACGCCTCGCCGGAGATGCTGCATATCGTCAATCGTGCGCTCGAGAAAAATCCCGATCGGCGCTATCAGTCGGTGGTTGCTATGGTTGACGATTTGCGCGAGGCGCAGGGAAAACCCTCGAGCGTTTCGCGAGAAGCGCCTGGAAAGCGCACCGAGGCCAAACCAACCGGGCTTCCTCAGGAAATCGGCTGGCGCGAAATAATCGCAAAAAGGCCCGCCCGTTCATGGGCTGCGCCCGCGATTATTGTTGGCGTGGCGATCTTGAGCCTCATCGGATACCACCTGTTCTTCCGGCAACGAGCAGAGATCGATTCGATGGCGGTTTTGCCATTTGTCAATGCCGGCAACGATCCGGACACCGAATACCTTTCCGACGGCATCACCGAGAGTCTCATCAACAGCCTCTCACCGCTGCCCGGGTTGAAAATGATGTCGCGCGGCTCAACCTTTCGTTACAAAGCGAAGGAGATGGATCCACAGGCAGCCGGTCGCCAGTTGGGTGTTCGCGCCGTGCTCACGGGCAGAGTCATTCAGCGCGGAGATAATCTCTACATTAGCGCCGAGTTGGTGGACGTGCGAGACAACAGCCATCTCTGGGGCGATCAATACAACCGGAAGCTTGCCGACCTCCTGATGGTACAGGAGGAAATCGTCAGGGAGATTTCACAGGCGCTCCGATCAACGTTGACCGGGGAAGAGGAAAAACGCCTGACCAAACGTTACACCCAAAATGCCGAAGCTTATCAGCTCTATCTCAAGGCGCGTTATTATTCAACCAAATGGACGGGTGAAGGCATAAGGAAGGGGATCGACTACCTGCATCAGGCGATTGCCATGGATTCGAGCTATGCCCTGGCTTATGCGGGGCTGGCGGCTTGCTATTATGACGGCGCCGGGGAGTTGTTTCCACACGATGAAGCCATGCCCAAAGCGCGGCAGGCGGCGCAGAAGGCTTTGGAAATGGATGACATGCTGGCCGAAGCCCATGCCACCCTCGGAATGGTGAGGTTGTTTTATGATTGGGACTGGCCGGCGGCCGAGCAACAATTCAAGCGCGCCATTGCATTGAATCCGAATTATGCCGACGTCTACTTGTGGTATAGCGAATACGACCTGGTCGCCAGGCGGCCCGAGGAAGCGATTGCCAAAGCCCGGAAAGCCCAGGAGCTTGACCCGCTTTCGCCGCTGACGAACTTCCTCTACGGGTCAAAGTGTTATAAGGCGCGCCAGTACGATCCGGCCATCGCACAATTCCAAAAAACGGTCGAGCTGGATTCAACGTTTGAGTTTACGCTCAGATGGATGGGATACGCGTATCTGCAGCAGGGCAGGCACCAGGAAGCCATCAACGTGTTGCAGAGAGCCGTGGCTGTCGCCGGAGGCCGCGATCTGAGTCGACTCGGGCTTGCCTATATTTATGCGGTAGCCGGAAAGAAGACTGAGGCGCGCAAGCTGCTCGAAGAATTTCTGGTGCAGGCCAAAGCATCGAATCTCCGGCCTTTTTACACGGCATTGGTTTATGTAGGGCTGGGTGAAAAAGATCGGGCCTTGCAATGGTTGCAAAAGGCTTATGAACAGCGCGATGAATTAATCATCAATCTCCACATCGACCCGAGGATGGATGATCTTCGTTCCGACCCCAGGTTCGTGGCGCTGCTGAAAAAGGTTGGGTTGGCGAAATAGCGATATATGCCTTTGCGGAGCAAAGGTTAGAAAAAAATTCTGAGTTTTAGGTTTCCAACTGATTGAAGAACCCAACGGATTTTTTAATCAGTTGGGTTTTTCTATCCGTTGGAAAATTTTTTTAGGGTTTTATGTGTTGCCCGCAGGGCTCCAGTTTTCAGCTTTTCCGCAAATCGATGTAGCTTTTAAAACACGGAGGTCAGTCATGAGCACTCGCTATTCCATTCATCCCGCGATCGGTATTGCGCGGGTGGGGAACAGCACCAGCGACTTTTACCTGGCACCGGAAAAAATCGGCGGATTGCCGTTCGCGTGTGATCCGCAAGGCAATCCGATTCGTCTCGACAATTCGTGCGTTCCGGTCACGAAATTTAAAGACGCCCAGGGAAGAATCAAGCGACAGGCGGCGCGGTTTAAAATCTTTAAATATGATGAGGCGAACCCCGATGGCCGGGAGATGACGCTGCAAGATGCCGAGGTCCAACGCCTCGAATGGGCCGTTCACCTTGCCAACAAAAAGGCGGCGTGGTACGAGTTTAAGGAGCTGTGCGGCGACCTGATGCTTGGGGCGGACAACAGTTACGCGGCGAGAAGGGTGCCATGGCGCAATGCCTCCATACAGGGCGATGACCAACGCCGTAAGCTCATCATCGATCCGGGGCCAAGGTCGGTGACTCCCGACCGGCGCCAGGCCCGATTTAGCCGGGATACCATACCGCCAGATTACGCGTGGGCATCTTTTCCCAAGCCCAATTTAAAGCCGTATGCGATTGACACGCTGGGTGAGATCATGATGGACGACGCCGGGCGCTTGGTGGTTGTCGGCGCGTATGGCAATGCCGGCGGCGAAACAACCATTGACGATTTTGGCGGCGCGGACACATGGCACGACGACATTGCCGACGGCCCGGTCACCGCCACGCTCACCCTCAAGAACGGCCAACAAATTCAACTTGACGCGTGGATTATCGTCGGCTCTCCCAAGTTCGCGCCGGAGCTGGTGAACCTCGGCACCCTCGATGATGTGATCTACGACGTGGGCGTGCGTTACAAGAAACTTGTCCCCGAGCTTTATGACGAGAAACGTTGGCCGGCAAGCAGCGGTTGGAATCCCAATTACGTGGCTGACTATGAGCGCGACATTCTGCCGATCTTCAAGCGTTTTGGCGGTTACCGCTGGGTGGCCAATGTCGATGCGATGACGACGTTCGCCTTCCCGCCCTTTGACGCCGGCAACAACTCCGAAGACAATAAACCTCACCGCTGGAATTACTTCAAATATCTTCGCCGGCCAGACGGCTTTTTTCAAGCCCGGCTTCCACCGGAGCTTGGAGAGCAGCACGAGTTTGTGCAGAGCGCCAACGGCATTCCGTTAATGCCGCTCAACGCCGGCTCCAATCCCGCGACGAATGTCAATATTGAGAAGTTCATGAGCTTGACTCCGACCCAGTATTTTCTGTTCTATCAGTGGGCCATAGGCAGGTTCAGCAGCGGCCAATCAACGCACAGCGAGCCGCCGGGCGTACATCCTCTTGACCGGGCGAGCATCGGCAATTGCGTCGGGCATCCCATGTGTCCGGGCATCGAGGTGACCTGGAACACACGCAATCCGGCGATTTATCAGGACAACACGCGGTATCGGATCAAGCACCGCCATGATGAGAATGACTACAAACAAAACGGCCTGAGCGCTGCCGAGGACGAGACCGATGGCAATGGCTGCGAGCCGGGAGATTTGACCAAGCGCATGGCCATTCCCTGGCAATCCGATTTCTTTGCCTGCTCCGATCAGGATGTGAACTTTACCGAGCCTAATCGCAATGAGATTGGCGATACCGGCATTCACGTGCCGCCGACTTATTGGGTTTATTGGTGGCCGCCGCAAAGTCCCGTCAATGTTTATAGCGGCGCAACGACCGCCGAGGAACAAGCCATGGACGGCGGCAATATGGTCGGCCAGCCGATTCTTTATACTCGCGGCGTCAATACGTTTGTCCAAATGATCACGGCCTGGAAATATATGGGCTTCATTCTCAACCAGAATACCAGCCCCGATCGGGACGATTATCCGTATTTTATCGAGAAAGAGCGCAATTACGATAAGTTTGTCGCCGTGGAAATTGGTTTGGGGAAGCAGAGCGTGGGGATTGCGATGCTAAAAGGAAGCGAGCTTGATGATTTGAATTTTAATACCATGCCCATTTTCTTTTTGAAGGAAGATGAGACCAGCGAAGACTGATACTTGTTGCGTCGATGTGGCGATTGTCGGCGGTGGCCCGGCCGGAACTGCCGCTGCACTGACGTTGCTCAAGCACTCATCGCTGAGCGTCGCCGTCGTGGAAAAATCCTACGACACCCAGATGCGAGTGGGAGAGACGGTATCGCCCGGCTTGCAGCCGTTACTGGATTACCTCGGTGTTTGGGAAGCTTTCACCGCCGATGAACATCTTCCCGCGTACGGGACGTCCGCGGCTTGGGGCAGCTCGGACCTCTTGTCCCGCGACTTCCTTTTCACCGGGCGGGGTCATGGTTGGCTCCTCGATCGCCGGCGCTTTGACCTGATGTTGGCTACGGAGGTGGTGAAGCGAGGAGGCCGGCTATTCACCGAGGTCCGCCTCGCCGCCTTCGCGCGCGAGGCAACCGGTCGTTGGCAGCTCAGCATCGCGCGACAGGACCAAGAGCCGATCGAGCTCATGGCACGTTTCATTATCGATGCCAGCGGTAAGCGGGCACTTTTAGCGCAACGATTCGGCGGCCGCAAGCAGGTTCTTGATCATTTGACCGGGGGTGATCGGTTTCTATAAATTTCCTGATCGCGAGCTTCGTTCCTACTTTACACTCGTGGAAGCCTGCGCAGATGGTTGGTGGTATTCTGCACCGCTGCCCGACCAGCGGATGGTGGTTGCTTTCATGAGTGACGCCGATCTCATCAGACGAGGCGGTGTGCAGCAGCCGCAGAGTTGGGAGGGTTTGCTTGCCACAACGCAACATACCCGGCAGGACCTCACGGCAGGAAGCTTGACTTTGCCTTTGATCGTGCGTCCGGCTCATTCGCATGTGCTCCAACCGGCAAGTGGATCGGGATGGGTGGCGGCCGGGGATGCCGCTGCTGCCTTCGACCCGCTCTCGTCAATGGGAATTGGCCATGCCGTGACTTCGGGAATTCACGCTGCCCGCGTGGCGCACGATCAACTCGCGCTTAAAGGTCGCCTGACTTCCGAGTACACGACCAATGTGACCCGCAATTTTCAAAAGTATCTTGAGTTCCGCTGCGATTACTACCGAATCGAGCGACGTTGGCAGGACCGCGCCTTTTGGGCCAGGCGGCATCAACCGCCGCAATAAACTACTCCAAGCTGGTGTTATCCACCATTGCCCAGACCTTCGGAATATTTGAAAATCCCGTGCGTTCAGTAGCCGAGGGCGTCATTGCTTATTTGCGCGAAAAGAATTTGCTCTTGCTACTCGACAACTTTGAGCAAGTGGTTGAAGCGTCGCCGGTTGTTGCCGAATTGTTGGCCGCTTGCTCGAAACTGAAAATTCTCGTCACCAGCCGCACGGTGTTGCATCTCACGGGCGAGTATGAATTTTCCGTGCCACCGTTGGCGACGCCCAATCCCAAGCACGGCTTCACGCTCGCCGCGCTGATGCAATACGCCGCCATCAAGCTGTTCGTCCAACGCGCCGCGGCGGTCAAGCCGGATTTTATTTTGACTCATGAAAATGCCTCTGCCGTTGCCGAAATTTGTTTTCGTCTTGACGGCCTGCCGTTGGCCATCGAGCTGGCGGCGGCGCGGCTCAAGTTGTTCTCGCCGCAAACCATGCTGGCGCGACTCGGAAGCCGGTTCGAGCTTTTGAAAGGCGGCGCGCGAGATATGCCGGCGCGCCATCACACTTTGCAGCAGGCGATTGCGTGGAGCTACGATTTGCTAGACGCGGAAGAGAAAGCGTTGTTCCGCCGACTGGCTGTGTTTGCCGGAGGTTGCTCTTTGGAAGCGGTGGAGGCGGTCTGCCGCGCCAAGAACGATCTGACTTGTTCAGCGATTGACGGCATTGCGGCTTTGATTGACAAGAGCCTGCTCCGTCAGGATCAATCAGCCGATGATGAACCCAGATTCGTCATGCTCGAAACGATACGTGAATACGCGCTGGAATGCTTGCGCACGAGCGAAGACTGGAACGCAACGAAGCGTGCTCATGCGGATTTCTTTTTGGCTCTGGCGCTGCAGGCTGAACCCGAGCTGACCGGGCCGAAGCAAAAAGTTTGGTTGACGCAATTGGAACGCGAGCACGACAACTTCCGTGCCGTGTTCAAGTGGGTGGAAGAGAATGGCGAGGCCGATCACGGATTACGATTGGGCGGCGCGCTGTGGCGATTCTGGCTGGTGCGTGGACACATGATCGAAGGCCGTGAACGGCTGACCGCGCTGTTGGCGCTTCCAGGTTCCGCTCAACGCACGCGCGACCGTGCCAGGGTGCTGAATGGCGCTGCCACCATCATTCACGAGCTGGGAGATTATCCAGCCGCTCACCTGCTTCTGCTCGAGAGCCTGGAGATTTGGCGAGAGCTTGGCGACAAGAAAGCCGAGGCCGCTGCCATTAACAACCTGAGTTGGGTGGCCGTGATGCGCTGTGAGTTTGACACGGTGCGCACGCTGTCGGCAGAGAGTCTGATCTTGTATCGCGAGTTGGGCGATAAACGCGGGATCGCGCTGGCGCTAAACAATTTGGGGTGGGCGGCATGCTTGCAAGGCGACTTCAAGACGGGGTGGTCTCTACTTGAAAGCGGTCTGAGCCTCCGCCGTGAAATCGGCGATGAACGCGGCATTGCTTTCGTGCTGACCAGCCTGGGATGGATCGAGGGTATGCAAGGCCGCTATGAAAAGGCCACTTCTATATTGGAAGAGGCTTATGGCAGATTGAAGACTTTAGACGATAAGCAGCTCATGGCCATCGCCTTGAGCTATCAGAGCAATGCGGCGATCATTCATGGCGATCTGGAGCGGGCCAGAACGCTTCTGGAAGAGAGCGCGCCTTTCATCAAAGAGGTAGGGAGCAAATGGGGGCTGGCATTTTATTGTTACACCTCGGGAATCGTGGCGCACGAACAGGGCAACAGCAAGCTGGCAGAAGAGCTTCTGGAAGAAAGCCTGTCGCTGTTCCGTGCGCTGGAGAATAAATGGGGAATGGCTTATGTCCTCAACTTTCGCGGCCACGTCAAGCTTGAGAAAAATGACATGGACTGCGCCCTGGCCTGCTACAAAGAAAGTTTGCATCTGTCCAAGGAAACGGGCAACAAGCTTGGCGTGGCCAATGCGTTGCTCGGCTTCGGGCGATTGTCGCACAGAGTTGGAAAGCAGAATCAAGCGGCCCGCCTTTTTGCAGCGACCGAGGCTTTGCATCTCGCCATTGGCGCTCCCCTGCCGGCATTCATGCGGGCGCGCTTCGATCGTGAAGTCTCTGCGGTGCGCGCCGCGCTGGGGGAAGAAGTATTCACTGCTGAATATGAAGCGGGGAAAAAGATGGCGGTGGAGCAGGCGATTGAATATGCGTTGGAAAACTCTGCCAGCGTGTGATAGTTTTTTCAAAATGAAAATTAATCGCTCACGGAATGGGAACAGCTCACGGAATTAAAGTTTCAGAAAAATTTCTGTGAGAGTTCATTTCCGTGAGCCAAATTCACCGTTCACGGAAGTGGAACAGTTCACGGAAAAACTTCAGAAAATTTTTCCGTGCGAGTTCTCTTCCGTGAGCCAAAACTTTCACATGACCACCGAATTTCAAAAATCCGCCGCCCTTTTCGAGTTGGCCAAAATCCTCGGCCAGCAGAATGATTTTCAGGAAATCGTGCGCCTGATTTCGTCGACGGCAACGGCGCTGTTCAACGCCGAGATCGCGTCGATCATGATGATCAACCCCAGCACGCAGGAAACCATCAAAACCATTTTCAAAGGCGGCAAGGAAATCGCCGCGGCGCCGTATCAATACGTGCAAAACGTCGTCGTCGGTTGGGCGATGAAACATCAACGCGCCTTTTTGAGCGCCGATTTGCAAACGGATGCGCGCTTTGACCAGGAAGCCTTTGCCGGCGAAGCCGTGCGCGCGGCGATGTGTGTTCTGTTCATGAGCCAGGGGCGCGCCCTCGGCTACATGCTGGTGTTAAGTGAAAATGAAGCCGCGGCCTTCGACGAGGCGGCACTGCATTTGTTAGAAAACCTTGCAGCGGTTTGTACGCCGTTTCTCAGTAATGTGCAGCGCATTCAAGAATACTTCAACGCACCGCTGCCGGAAGTCGCGTTACTGGGACAATTTGAGCCGCTCGGCTTGATTGGCAAATCGAAACCGTTTATCGAGCTTTTGCGCGCCGTGGAAGCTGCCAGCCGCTGCGACGTGCGCGTGCTGTTGGAGGGGCAAAGCGAACGCCGCGAAGATATTCCACTGCTCGCCAATCACTTTTTGAAAAAATTTGCGGACGAGCAAAAGAAGCCGGTTGAATTGTTCGAAAATTCATTATTGAATTTTTTGCAACAGCGCCAATGGTCGGGCAATGTTCGCGAGCTGGAAAATTTTGTCGAGCGGTTGGTCACGCTTGCTGCGCCGGAGGCCGTGGTCGTGACCTCGAAAACGATCCCCGCCGAATTTCAGTCAGAGTTGCAAAGCGCCGCCGTTTTTGAAGACGACATCGCGCGCAAATCCCTGCAACAAAAAGTCAATGACTTCGAAGCCCAGCTCATCCGCCAGGCGCTGGAAGAAAGCCAATGGAATCAATCCCAAGCCGCGCGCCTGCTGGGAACGGCGGAATACACGATTCGCTATAAAATGGAAAAGCTGGGCATAGCGAAGCCGGCGCCGAAACGGCGGAGTTGAATTATTTCAGAGTTGCGTTTTGCCCTTAATAGTTTTGCCTTTCCATGCCGCCCTGCCGTCCTTTTAACTTTTGAAAGACTACACTCCTATCAAAAAAAAGCCTCACACAAAGACGCAAAAATTTGCAGCGCGTCTCTGCGTGATTTTTTCTAAAGTATTCACCCGCGCGTCGCGACCACTTCAAGGTATTCGGCTTCAACCCGCGTCGTGCCGTCGGTGGCACGATTATGTTGCGTCCACAGATTTTCCAGATCGCGGCGAAGCGCTGCCTGTCCATCTTCCGACAAAGCGGCAAAGGCGCGATTGGTTGGGCCATAGTAAACGCGGAAAAATTCAACCACCTCCGCCGGCGGAAAAGGATAGTCGAAAAGATAAAGCCGTTTTGTCATGTGCAGTTCGGCAATGCCATCACGAAGCCGCTCGCGAACCATGGCTTCGCTACCCCAAAGCACCGGTGACGGCATGAGGGCCGGTGGCGGCACATGTTTGCCGATAACCTTAAACATCTGGCCGACAAATCCCTCCGGCGTCCAATTCGCCATGACGATACGGCCATGCGGTTGGCACACCCGCACCAGCTCAGCGGCAACCCGCTCCGGCCGTGGTGCGAACATCGCGCCGATGAGAGTGGTGACCAAATCAAACGAAGCATCGGCATACGGCAGTATTTCAGCATCACCCTCATCAAAGCGAACATTGAGGCGCTCAGCTTGCGCCCGTGCCCGCGCCTGTTCGATCAAATTCGTTGCGATATCGATGCCCGTAACACGCGCTCCGGCCCGTGCCGCTGGAATCGAAATTTGTCCCGCGCCGCAAGCCACGTCGAGCATGCGCGTTTCCGGTTTGAGGGGAAGACGCGCAAAAAATTCCATGGCGCTGGGCTCCATATATTTAGCAAAATGCCCGTAATCCCCGGCCATCCACACGGTTTTCAGACGCGCTTTCAAAGTTTGCATTTCAGGTGTCATTGTATTCATTGTTTATCTCCTGTTTTGGTAAATTCATAACGCTCAAAACGAGCTTGGTTATTTGATCGCATAATGTACGGGATTCTGGGTGCGATTTCTCCTATCGCTAGGGATAGTTTTGCGAAACCTACACAAATTGCTTGAGAATCGCTCTCAACTCGTGATTCTTATGATATTCTCCTTTTCCGCTCGGGAATTTCAACGAACCTACCCTCATTAGCAACAACCTCCCCCGCTTGCTCTCGGCAATTTTCCCGTAAACATGCGGTAAATTGACCTTCACGCCATTTCTTTCCGCATCCCAATAAATCCAGTTTTTTCAAGACATAATCGCCATCACGCCGATATTCGTGTTTTTGGCATTCACTTTGAATTATCATAAGCAACGCAACAATGATACTCAGACAAAAAACCAGAGCAGAAAATAGTTTTCATGAATTTCTAACCTTAAGGAGGATATATGCGAAAGTCCATCGTCGTGCTTGTCAGCGCCGGCCTTCTGGCCACTTTCATGGGCAGTGAGAAACAACACGCGGTCGCGAAAGACAGCGTTGCCACCTCGAAAGCCGCGGTGCCGGCGGCGTTGGTTGGCCAGTGGCAGAGTGGTTCCCTTGCGGCGGCGAATTTTTATAATTCGAGTACGCAGCAATGGAGCGAGCCCAATGGCCGTGGGATGTTTTTGATCGTGCAGGCCAACGGCGAGTATCGCTTTGGCGCCGGCGAACAGATTGCGACCACAGATTATTATTTCTATCAAGAAGGCAACATCGCGATCAATGGCTCGGAAATCGTGCTCTTCCCTAAAATGGGCAGTGAGTATACAAACGATGTCTGTACCCATGATGATGATCAGCGCGCTTCAACCCAAGATGAGCTGCGAGCCGCGACGCTGAAATTCCAGATTGTTTCGGATCAGGCCCAGCCTTGTCTGGTGCTGACCAATGAACATGGCGAGCGCGTAACGCTGCAGCCAAATGCGAAGTAAATTTAGAAAGCTTCGACCTCCCAAACCCGTGCGGCAAACGGCGCGGGTTTGGGCAACGGCCTAAAACTTTTGACATGTAATTCGATTCAATTTCAAACCGACTTCAACTTCACGGAGATAGCTATGAAAAAGTTAATCGTCATTTTGATCGCAGGTTTGATGGCGGCGCAGTTCATGGGCTGCGCGCAAAAACCCAGCGCGGCGAGTGAGGCTAAAATCGATCTCGTGGCGCGCGGCAAATATCTTGTTACCGTCGGCGGCTGTCATGATTGCCACTCGCCGAAAGTGTTTGGCCCGCGAGGTGCGCAGATACCGGATTCGACGCGCCTGCTCTCGGGACATCCGCAAGACATGCCGATTCCGGCCGCGTGGAAGCCGGCGGATTTGCAACAACGCAATATCATCGCTTCCACCAATCCCATCCTGACCGCATGGGCCGGCCCGTGGGGCGTCAGCTTCACCGCGAACCTCACACCGGATACCACCACCGGCATTGGCGAATGGTCGGAAGAAACTTTCATCCGGACACTGCGCACCGGCAAACATCAAGGACAACCCAACGGTCGCGACATACTGCCGCCGATGCCGTGGTTCAATTATGCGCAAATGACGGACGCTGATCTCAAAGCGGTGTGGGCTTACTTGCGCAGCATCCCGCCGGTGAAGAATCAAGTGCCCTTTCCGGTGCCGCCAACCACACCTGTGTCGATGGCAAACTGAAAACACATCGTGAACCCGCCGGACTTGCGCCAAGGTTTTGAAAAATTACAAAACTCTCCGCGCAAGTCCGCTCGTTCGCGGTGTTTTGCGGTCTCCAACCTACAAACGCATTTCCCTCAAAAACACCCGCACTAACATCGTGCCCTCCAGTCGAAAAAAAACATGATATTGCCGTTGGCGCATTTGAAGACGGTTTCGTAATTCGGCGCGTCGCAGCCTTTTCGATCACACCGAGTTTGTGGCTTTTTGTAAAATCAGATGGTGGTGGGCAAAAAGCCCGCGCCTAATCCTCTCATAGAACAATTGGATTAAACCGTCTTTTTGCAATTCTTTGCGAACTTCCTCGAATGTGTAAATTCCATGCGTTTTGCTCCACGGCTGCAAAAGCTTTTTGACAAGTGAGGGAAACGCCAAATCAAGCCAGATGAAGTAACCACCATCTCGCAACACCCGTCCCACCTCTTGCACAACCCTTTGCCATCCGGCAATATGATGAAACACGTTCTGGGAAACCACCAAATCGAAACTGGCGTCACTGAAGGCAAGACGTGAGGCCTCGAGCGCTTGAAATCGTAATAATTCTCCTTCGCGATGAAGACTGCGCGCCCGCCTGATTTGCTCAGTATCGAAATCAATTCCAATAACGCGCATCTTGTAGGCTTTGGCGAGAAAGACAGAAACGTATCCGACGCCGCAGCCGAGCTCGAGAACGTGGTGAATTCTCTCTCGCCCAATCTCATTGAGACGTTGGCGAAGCAGCTCAAAATTATGCCGGCCCTTGCTCTCCCGGTTGACGAGATGCTTTTCCAATAGAGTCATTTCCATCTTTGAGTCCTTCTTAAAATTGGCTGGTGATGGGTTTGTAACCTCGGTTCTCCTTATTAATAACGCCAACAGGAAAATTGGGGTTTGATTTTTATAGCGGCAAAATTATTCGGTGGAAACCGGCGCTTCACTTTTCCACTTGAGCCGTCCAAGAAACGGCGAACCCAATAACCACAGGAAGCGATTCGCCCGTTCGTCGCGCACTTCTTCGAGGCCCAGCTCCATCGTTGCGTGCGGCGCCCGAGTTTCGGTGCGAAACGTTCTGAAGACAATATCCCAAATCGGAAACACGGCGCTGAAATTGCTGTCGGTCTCCGTCTGCCAGGAGGAGTGATGCACCCGGTGCAGGTCCGGCGTGACGATGACGTAACGCAGAACACGGTCGATACTTTCCGGCAGGCGGATGTTCGCGTGCGAGAACAAGGTAACCACCGCATCGAGAATCTCGTACAGCATGAGCACCCAAGGCGACATGCCGAAGACGACCACCAGCGGAACACCCGGAATCAAAGCGGCCAGAAATTCGAACGGATGAAAACGCACGGTTGTCGACACGTCGAGTTCGGTGTCCAAATGATGCACGCGGTGCAAGCGCCAAAGCAGCGGCACTTTGTGCATGAGATAATGCGTGAAAAATGAGATAAAGCCGCGCGCCAGCAAAGTGCCGATGACGAGTACACCGAGCGGCAGTGAGAAATAGTTGAAGAGACCGTAGCCTTGCTTCTGCGCCCAAACCGCAACTCCGAAAAACGTGACGGGTAGCATTCCCATGACGGCGATGTTAAGCGCCGTCATCGAGAGGTTGGTGAGCCAGCGTTCCTTCCGGTGCATCGGCCCTGGCCGTTTCGGCGCGAGAATCTCGGCCAGGCTGAAAATAAAGAACAGAGAGAAAAATAACGCCACTTGCAGATCGTCGGCGTTCTGGCTGATCCATTGGTCAATCATAGCTATCCTCCTTTTTGAGATGGTTTAGTTGGATTAGTATCCCCCAACGCGGACAAGCCATAACCAAAAAAAATAATCGCTCACGGAATTGGAACGGTTCACGGAATTGAAATCCGAAATGTTTTACTTCCGTGAGATGTTCCATTTCCGTGAGCTAAAAAGTTCAGAATTTTTTGAGTTTTTCTGCGCAATGGCCTAAGTTCGCTTGCAATTTATGTTTTTGCCGCTGCAATTGCATCACTAAACTTGCCACTGCCTTTGCACGCCGGGCAAATGATCCATCCATTTCCGGAACAACGGCTGCACGCCGCGCTCGTGCCCATATAAAAGATTTTGCCGTCGATGCAAACTTTGCAGTCAACTTTTGTTTTGGCGGCACAGATCGGACAAGATTCGTCGTGTGCGAGCTGCTGAAGCTCAAATGCCGACATCGGCCAACGCGGCTCCGGACGCAGGTCGCTGCTCGGCGCGGTATAAATGGCGAAAGCCAGCACCAACGCACCCAAAACGCAGCCGAGAAGAATCTGTAGCCGTTGCCGACGCACTTCGCGTGCGCAACGTTCCGAACAATATCTTTTGCTGCCATCAAACACCTTGTGGCAATTGGTGCACATACGCGCCATAATAAACCTCCTTGCCTTGAGGGGAGTGTGGACTTTCTAGTCCACACGCGCAGCGCGGACAAGAAAGTCCGTACCTCTTTTTGATCAATTGTTTTTAGAAGAATAATACGCCGCCAAGCGTCGTGGGATTTGACGCCTTCTGCCAAATCTGTTGTCAATTTCTGCCAGGAAGAGACGACTACGGAGGGATATGTCTTTTAGAAGTTGCTCTGGAGTGAAGGGTTGGAAGAATTGGCAAGCACCTCCGCCCGAAACTCGGCCGGCGCTTTTCCGGTCCAGCGTTTGAAAGCTCGCGAAAACGAGCTCAGCTCGGCAAAGCCGAGAAGGAAACCAGCCTCGGCAACACTGCAGCGCGGGTTGGCGAGCAGAGCAACAGCGCGCTCCTGTCGCAGTTGATCGAGCAACTCGCGAAAGCTCGTGCCTTCGCTCTGCAAGTTGCGATGCAGCGTCCGCTCGCTGACGTGCAGCGCTCGCGCCGCCGAGGAAATCGTTGGCGTGCCGCCGTTAAGCTCGTCAACAAGCCACGTGCGCACGCGCTCGGCAAAACTTGCTTGACGAGGCATTTGCTTGAGAAGTCCATCGGCATAGCGGTCGAGCAAGCTCACCAAATTCGCGTCAGCCCGCGGGTTGGAAGTGTCGAGAATATGGTTGGGGATGTGCATGGCGGTGATTCCACTGGAGAATCGTATTGGCGCCCGAAATACACGCTCATGTTCTGTGGTATCGTTTGGTGTGTCATGCGCGAAGCAGACGAGAGTCGGGACCCAATCATCGCTGGTAATCAGACGTCCGAAACGCACCCACAAGGTGGCAAGAAACTCGGCAGGATGTCGCGGCACGGGGCGTCCACCAGGCAAGGTATGACGCAATACGCCCTCATTAGTTCCCTCTTCAAATGTCAGATCAGTTGCTTCGTGAATGAGGCGTTGGTAGCGGCAAGCGCGGCGGTAAGCTTCGCGCAGCGTGGAACTGGAGAGCAGGGCATAAGAATGAACTTCGAACGCTTGGATGGGCACAGCCGCGGCGAGGTGGATTCCCAGGTGGTCGTCGCCCGTGACAATTCGCGCGCGTTCCCAGAACAACATCATGGCGCTATGCGGCACGCGGCCGTCCGCATTCTGGAGCGTGGCGCGGAGAATCTTCGCCTCGGCAAGAATGCCATCGACCTGATAGCCGAGAGTTTCGAGAGCTGCAATAACAGGTTGGATTGCGCGAACGGTGATGTGTGGCTCCAAGCTTCTCATCGGGACATATTGATAGGATCGGCGCCATCGTTCGTCAAACTTACTGTCTCATCGGCAAGATTCTCGTCACGGGCGATAGCTGCCAAGCGATAGAAAGCCGGCATCGATGCAATTCCGAAAATCAAGGTGAGCACACCGTGAGTTACGAACCAGGAGGCGCTTGGGTTTGCAATCACTCCATACTGCATGGGAACGATGATGAAATCAGCAACGGCGTGCAAAATTATAGATGGCAAAATCGACCGTGTTAGATAAACCAGAAGCCCGTGAAGTACACTATAAATCAAAAAGAACGGCAGCAAGGCGATGGTCGCGTACGCATGACTTAGGTGTGACACAAAGAACATGAGGCCGACGATGACGATTCCCACGATCCATCCGTGCCGGCGCTGGATCTGTGATAGCATATAGCCTCTGAACGCCGCCTCTTCGACGACGCCGGCCACAGCGGCTATCGATAGGAAAATGGAAAATACCGTCCACGGGGGGTAGGCGGATACATCGAAAGGAGCTTCGAAAGCCTTTTGAGGCAGATCAGCGAATTTTGCGGTCACAAAGATCAGCCCCATCACGCTAACCATTCCGAGGCCGCCCGCAAGGAGGGACCAGAACCAAACTCTGCCTGAGAGGCGGCGGGCGCGAAGGTCTTGATGACGTAGATGCGCTGTGGCTTGTGGCCATCCCCTGCCGTTCAAATACTGCCAAAACCACCAGAGCCAGATTGCCGTCACAGGAAGGAACCAAGGAATGTTAGGAGAGAGCTTCAGATTCGCCATAAGCAGAACGCCCGGCAGAAAGCCTCCGATAGCAAGTATGAGCTGCCCGGTAATGATACCCCGAACGACGACTGGAAGCCGCCTCCAGAGGCGAAGAGCGACAGGAGCCGAGTGATCGATGGTTACATCGGCTTTATTAGACATTGAATATCTCCAGTGAAATGACCGACTCTGCGGGCTAAGGTTTAACCTCTTCGTATACTCGGCTTGCCGCCCATTGCCGGATGTACTCGATAATATCGCGCGTATCCGTTCCCGGCCCGAAGACTTTTCCCACCCCCGTCGCTTCGAGCTGTTTGGCTTCTTCCGGCGGGATAGTGCCGCCGCCGATCAGCAACACATCGTCCATCTGATTTTTTTTCATCAACTCCATAATGCGCGGGAACAGCGTCATGTGCGCGCCCGAAAGCAGCGAAATGCCGATGACATCGACGTCTTCTTGCAGCGCCGCCTCGACGATCATCTCCGGCGTTTGGTGCAGCCCGGAGTAGATGACTTCAAAACCGGCGTCGCGCAGCGCGCTGGCAATCACCTTCGCGCCGCGATCGTGGCCATCAAGGCCGACTTTTCCGACGAGAACACGAATTTTGCGCTCCATTGAGATTTGTTGCTCCATTTTTTCAGTTGGTTTGTTTCCTTCCATTGGTGTATTTTTCAAAAACATATTCGGATTCGCTCCTTGAACCGCAATCCGAAATCCCCAATCCGCAATCAAAACACCGGCTCTTCCCGCCAAGTTCCATAAACACCTTTTAATACGTTGATCATTTCGCCGAGGGTGCAATACGCCCGGCTGCAGTCGATGAGCGGCGGCATGAGGTTGCGGTCTTCCTGCGCCGCGACTTTGAGCTGATTGAGCGCCTGACGAACTTTCGTGTTGTCACGCTCGGCGCGGAGTTTTTTGAGATTTTCATTCTGCTCGCCTTCGACTTTGGGATCGATTTTGAGGATCGGAATGTCGAGCTTCTCGTCCGTCTCGGCATACGCATTGACGCCGACGATGATGCGGTCCTTTTTTTCGATTTCGTGCTGATATTGTCTGGCCGCTGCCGCAATCTCGCGCTGAAAGAAACCCTGTTTGATCGCTGGAATCACGCCGCCGAGCGCGTCGATTTTTTGGAAATATTCCTCGGCTTCCTGCTCCATTTTAGTGGTAAGATGCTCGATGAAATATGAGCCGGCGAGCGGATCGGCCGTGTTGGTCACGCCGGTTTCGTGCGCGATGATTTGCTGGGTGCGCAGCGCGATCTTCGCCGCAAACTCCGTCGGCAGCGCCCAGGTTTCGTCGAGCGAGTTGGTGTGCAGCGATTGCGTGCCGCCGAGCACGCCGGCAAGCGCTTCAAAAGCTGTGCGCACGACGTTGTTGAACGGCTGCTGGCCGGTGAGCGAACAACCAGCGGTTTGCGTGTGAAAGCGCAGCTTCCACGAGCGCTCATCTTTGGCGCCGTATTTATCGCGCATGCGTCGCGCATAGATTCGTCTGGCCGCGCGAAACTTGGCAATCTCTTCAAAAAAATCGAGATGCGAGTTGAAGAAGAAAGACAGCCGTGGCGCGAAATCGTCCACCTTCATTCCCGCTGCCGTTGCTGCCTCAACGTAAGCAAAACCATCCGCAAGTGTGAACGCCAATTCTTGCACCGCCGTGCTGCCGGCTTCGCGGATGTGATAGCCGCTGATGGAGATGGCATTCCACTCCGGCACGTGCTCGGCGCAATATTTCATGGTGTCCACGACGATCTTCATCGATGGCTCCGGCGGAAAAATGAATTCCTTCTGCGCGATGTACTCTTTGAGAATATCATTCTGCGTGGTGCCGCGCAGCTTCGCGGGCGGCACGCCTTGTTTTTCGGCGACGCAAATGTAAAACGCCAGCAGGATCGCCGCCGGCGAGTTGATCGTCATCGAAGTGCTGACCTTGTCGAGCGGAATGCCGTCGAAGAGAATTTCCATGTCGCGCAGCGAAGAAATCGCCACGCCGCACACGCCGACCTCACCTTCGGAGAGCGGATCGTCGGAGTCGCGGCCCATCAGCGTCGGCAAATCGAACGCGGTGGAAAGTCCGGTTTGGCCGTGCTCGAGAAGATATTTGAAGCGTTTGTTGGTATCGGCGGCGGCGCCGAAGCCGGCGAACTGACGCATCGTCCACAGCCGACCGCGATACATGTTGGCGTGAATCCCGCGCGTGTACGGAAACTCGCCCGGGAAGCTGAGGTCGCGGAAATAGTCGACGTGCTGCATGTCCTCCGGTCCATACAGTTCGTTGATCGGCTCGCTCGAGGTGGTCATGAATTTGGCGGGGCGGTCCTTGAATTGCGCCGCGGTGGCTCTTTCCCAGCGCTCGCGCTCCTGCTCGAATTTGGTTTTTTCGGTGGACATGGTTGGCTCCCGTGGGGTTTGTGGTTGGTGAAAATTTATGCTTGCCAATACATTTTTGTTTCACTAACTTTTATGTGAAAATGCCAAGACTTCCCCACTGATTGAAGAAGCCCACTGATCAATCTTTTATCGGTCGGGTTCTTCAATCCGTGGAGGGAAAAAAATTAAAAATCATTTTGAGAAAGGCCTATGATCGAGTTAACAATTTCTTATGATCGTCAAAGTGACATGCTTGAAGTTCTTTTTGAAAAACCGATCGTTGGCGAAAAGGCCTTTGAGCTCAGCTTTGACATTATTCTTTTTGTCAATCCCCATACTGGAAAGCCTATCAATCTTACTATTCTTGATCATAAACGGTTGCTGCATATGGATAAAATTCCATTGGAAAATCTGAAAAAAATGCCGACAAGCCAACAGCAAAAGATACGCAGACTTATTTTAAGCGAGCCGCTTTCCAATTTCCTGGAACTGGTTGATAAACCCCGTCTCAAGAAACCCCATGTTCGTCTTTTGAATCCTGAATTTCGCAAATTGCTGGCAGCATAAAAAAGCTTTTTACCGCAAAGCATTCTTCATTATTAAATTGGGGCAGTGGCATAATCCGCCAGTGGAAAGCTTACCATCTTTTGAATACGTTGGCGCTGGCGAGCGATGTCCTCCAATTTTTTGAAAACCGGCGCGTCAAAATACCGTTCGCCACATTTTTTGCAAACCCAAACCGGCACATTATCCACATAAATGGTGCTGCCTTTAAAATGAAACGGCACGCGCAATTGGCGCAATTCAACCGTGCCATCACAGTATTCACAGGGATCTGCTTGAATTTTTTTACCGTTAGATTTCATAAGCTGTGATGATTAAAAGTATTCCTGACGGCAAAAACCGGCAGATTACACCAGTCCGCCGGCCATCGGTAGTTTTGCCGACAATTTCGTAACGCGTACCACGAAGGTCGCGAGTGAATTTACGAGCAATAGCTCCTGAAAGTATAACTTGTTCGATGTCCATAGATTCCAAATCATCATCAGACATTTCTTCATCTGCGTGATCACTAATACGATACCGCTCTTCGCGTATTGCTTGGCGAATGTTGTCAAGCGTTTTCATTCTGCTATGCTGACGAAATCGGCCCGGCAGCCACCAGCCTTTTCGCGCGCGTATCGACTCAGGCCGCGAAACTTTTGAGCGTGCGCGTCGAGCAGCTTTAACTTTCCATTCTTTTCCGCAAAGAATTTTTGAACTTCTCCATCAGCTCATCCACAATCCGATACGGCGAGAGTTTTGCGTTTTGAAAATTATCTAAACTCTGGTTCAACAAGCGCCGCGCTTCCTCATCCCAAAATTCCTTCTTCAATCGGCGGTTCACCAGCTCGCGGATTTTTTTCTCCAACCGCTGCTTGCGCTTGGCGATGAGCCGGTTGTCTTGCAAGAGAAAATCGCGGTGCTCTTGAATTCTTTTCCACACTTCCTCAATGCCCTTGCCATGCGAAGCAACCGTGGCGGACACCGGCGGATTCCACGGCGCGGCTGGGCGAAGGTGCAAAATCGCTTCCAGTTCGCGCACCGCGCGTTGCGCGCCGTCGCGGTCGGCTTTGTTGAGCACGAAAATATCTGCGATCTCCATCAGCCCCGCTTTCATTGCTTGCACCGAATCACCGCTCTCCGGCACCAAGATGACGACGACAGTGTCCGCGGCTTCGACGACATCAAGCTCGGATTGGCCGACGCCGACGGTTTCGAAGATAACGAAATCCTTGCCGAACACATCGAGCACGTCTGCCGCATCCTGCGCTTTTTGCGAGAGTCCGCCGAGCGATCCGCGCGTGGCCATGCTGCGAATAAACACGCCCGGATCGGTGGCAATGTCAGTCATCCGCACACGATCGCCGAGCAGCGCGCCGCCGGTAAATGGACTTGTCGGATCGACCGCAATGATGCCGACGGTCTTGCCGGTGGCGCGGATGGTTTTGGCAAGCTGATCGACCAGCGTCGATTTGCCGGCGCCCGGCGGCCCGGTAATGCCGAGGCGATAGGCATTGCCGACTTTGGCATAAAGCTCGTCGAGCATTTCACGCGCCAGCACACCATCGTTTTCAACTACAGAGATGAGCTTGGCCAGCGCACGCCGCGAGCCGGAGAGGAATTCATTGAGAAGCGGATTGGACGCCATTAGTGCTCAACTCCAACAGCTTTTTCAAGGCGCTGATCAAGCTGCTCTTGCAATCCTTTGCTAATATTCCCAAGATGTCGCTGTATAAGAGATCGGTGCAACAGCGTGAGTTTATGTGCTCTTATCAGCGAGGTTTGTTTTAGGCCTGTAGCAACGAAGTCGGGATCATTTATATTCAAAATCAAATCTGTCGGCAAAGTTTTGTCGGGAATCCCTGTTGTCACGAAAGCGCAGAGCATATCGTCCAAGACAGCGATTCGATCATTTGGCGTGACAATGATTGCCGGACGCAATTTTGAGCCTGAGAGATCAGTGAAGGGATAGCGTATCAATACGACGCTTCCACGCTCTAAGAATTCTTTTGTGGCCATTTAACGGGTTCTCCATCTTCAAGGGAATAAAGATCCGGTTCATCTGCCAACCAATCAAATCCCCCCCCGTGCATTGCTAATTGCATCAACTCTTCGCTAGAGATGTCGTCGGTAAGAAATTCTTCGGTGGAGATTTTCCTGCGCAACAGCAAATACAAGGCAAATTTTTCGAGCTCATGCTGTTCATCTAACGACAGAGCCGATACCAGTTTTTGAAGCGATTTGCTCATAGTGATCACTTTCTTTCAGAAATATTTTTTAAAGTTAACAACGACTTTGACTTTTGCCTTTCCCACAGCTTCGCATATTTCGCAAAAACATACGCCGATGACAAACTTGCAAGGATAAACCCTTGCATGCCGTCTAAAAATCCAGCCTTGAAAACATACATCCGCAGAAAAAACCAGAACGGCCGAAACAACAAATCCCATAAATGAAAACGCTTGTCCTGGCGATGTAATTCCTCGGCGGCCAGCGAGGTGTAGTGGTTGAACTTGTCAAAGTAGTGCTGCAGATTGCGGTCGGTGTAGTGGAGCAGGTGATTGGCCAAACGGCCAATCTCGCCCGCCACCTGCACGCCTTCGTGAACTTGCTTCTCGTTAAAATGGCCAACCTCGCGGCGAAACAGGCGCAGCACGTCGCCCGGATACCAGCCACCGTGTCGAATCCACCGGCCGAGAAAATTTGCCAAGCGCGGTATCTCGTAACCGTTGACTGTTGGCTTGCCTGCGAGTGTCGCGACGATCTCGTCGCGCAGCTCCGGAGTAACGCGCTCATCGGCGTCGATCCACAGCACCCACTCGCCGGAGCATTGAGAAAGCGCGAAACTTTTGGCCGCCGAAAAACCTTCCCATTGGCGCACAAAGATTTTATCCGTAAATGCTTTTGCCTGCGCAACGGTGCCGTCCGTACTCTCCGCATCAACCACAACGATCTCATCGACCCATTGTAGCGAAGCTAAACACTCGCGGATGTTTTCGGCTTCGTTCTTGGTGATGACGAGCGCCGATATCGATTGCGGGTTGTGGCTTGTGGACTGCGGTTGATCGCCTGCGCGACTATCCACGAGCAAAATATTTTCAGAGCTTGCCGTCGTCATGCGTATTGAGAAACCCCGATTGTCCTTTTTGAATGAGACTTAGGATAAGTCGGGGCTCGTTTCGAGGAGACGCGCTGGCGGCGCTTGTGGCGTTTTAAAGTTTCGGACAACTTTTGCTGCAACCACAAATTGACCAGCGTTTCCGATGAAACGCCGCGTTGGAGAGCTACTTTGTTAATTTTTTGAGCCAACTCGTCCTCCAGGCTTAAGCGTCGAGGAACGAGATCAATTTTCACGTCTTTGACCTCACGCCAGTAGTCGCGATAATCGGCCAAAGAATGAGTTTCCCAAAATTCAACCTCCTCCTCCAGGCTTTTAAAATTAGGAAGAGGATCGCGGGCTTTTATTTTCGATCCCGAGTTTTTCTTGTTCTTAATGCTTTTTTTTCGCATAGAATTTTCGTTCGGTTTTGTTCATGTCTCTGGCACTCAAGATCAAAGCATCCTGAGTAAATTTGTGAATGAAGAATACAATCAAATATCGGCCAGCATGGGTACGACCCCACGCCGAATACAAATCTTCGCCTTCAGCAACCTCGCCTCTCTCACGGAATTCAATGTGGGGGCGATTTTTAAAAACTTCTTTAACCTCGGAATCTCTAACGTGATGCTTGCGCCAAATTTTCTCTTCGACGTCATCTATAATGATGACTTGTCTAACGTACATGTCGTCCCCTTTTACCTATAAAACTAGTTCCGCGTTTACAAGCCCCCTGGGCGCGATCTCCGCGCGAGTTGAATTGATCACATCATAAACCTCCCACACCGCATCAACAATCCACCCCGGCTTGAACTCGGTGACGCAGATCGGGCCGTGCGGCATGTCACAGACTTTCTTCCAACATGGGGCGCAGGGGAGATCGCGAATGATTTTGATGCCGCGCTCGTAAAGATCAACTTCGGCGGCGCAGGACAGGCCGAACCAGGCGACGACGTATTTTTTCAGCGCAATGGCGATGTGCATGCCGAGCGAATCGCCGCTCACGACGAGGTCCGCCAAATTTTCGAGGATGATGCCGGCGCGCAAGCCGAGCGTGGTCGGGGTTGAAATCGCCACGCCGTGTGTCATTTCGACGAGACGCTGATTGCGTTCGGTATCTTCGCGGCCGCCGAGGAGAATGATTTTGGCCTCGGGCATCTCTGCGGCAATCTGCCGGATCGCCTCCGCTTGGATTTCAAGCTCGAGTTTTTTTAGCGCGAAAAGCTCGGAGCAGCCCGTATTGACGCCGATCACCAGCGGCGCCTCACCGAGTCCCAATTCATTTCGCCAACGCTCGCATTCGGCCAGCTCGGCGGCGGTTAATTGCAAGACATACTCGTCCCGCTGTGCGGGATGTTCAATTTCCCAGGCTTCGGCGAGAATGTCGTTGCCGGTGCGCTTGTTGATGCGAAATTTGAAATGATCATCGACGCCGAGACGGAAGCTGTATTCCGCGCCGGCATTCAACGGCACGACGGCGCCATTATCGTTTAAACCGAAGCCGCGTTTGATTTCGGCATTCACGAGATTCATGAGTGCGGCTGCGGGACGGCTTTTGTCGGCATTCAGCGCCAGTTCGAATTTCTGCTGCAGCAAAACCATCCGGTTTTCATCATTCCACTCCACGTGATGGTCGATGAACGGATTGTTGGCTAGCAGCGGCAAAGCATTTTTGCGCGTGACCCACGTGATGTGGCTGTTCGGATAACTCCGCTTGATCGCCGGCAGTTGCGCTGTCGTCGCCAGCACGGTGCCGAGCGCGTCGAGATTCACCAACAGAATCCGTGTGCCCAGCGGAATGCGATCCTGGCAGCCTTCGCAAAGCTTGTAAGGCACGCACGGCTTGTAGCCGGTGAACAAGCGGCAATCCGGCACCAGCGTTTGCGGCTGATATTTTTGTTTGTCAGAAGACAAATTTATTCTCAAAAAATTAGCTTCAAAGACCAAGGCAATTCGGTGAGAAATTCTTTTTCCGCCGAATCTCGCCGAAGTCACCGAGTGTCGCCGAGAAACAACCTTTTTGCAAGATGATTATGGCAAAATAATTAAAAAGCTTTAAACCATTTTGTCATAATTATACTCGTTAAGGGTCATTTTTATAGTCTCATTGCGAGCGTTTCTCAGCGAAGCAATCCTTTGAAAACTAAGGAGATTGCTTCGGCAAAAAGCGCCTCGCAATGACTGTAGTTTTAACCCTAAACGAGTATACCTTGCAATCACAATTTAACTTGCCACCATTTTTCCGCAAGAAACCACTTGTCATCGCGAGACGTTTTTTGTCCCGTCTTTCGGGACTCCGTAGAGCGGAGCCGAAGCGATCTTCTCGCAGGTAGATAGGAGACTGGACTGCTTCGCGGAGTTTACGCCGCTCTGAGCGGGGCTCGCAGTGACGATTTCTTGGTCAGAAGTAACTTACAGATTTGCTGCTTGAAGTGCAAGAGAAAAAAACTCTTGCTTTTTTGAAACAAATGTTTTATATTAGCAATGCCATAGGACTCAGCTTTTTATTTTTCGAAACAAAAATTGGCCGACGAGAAGCGGCGCGGGGCTCAGCTCCGCATAAGATTCCAGCTTCGGCTGGGTCCTATGGCACCGTTTCTTCCGGCCATTTTTATTTTGTTCTCGCTTTTTCTTGGAAGGGACACGCTGGAAAGGCGGGAACGGAAAGGGGTGCCTTATGCCGTATTGGATTCACTGTGACCAGCAAGCGCAACACGGCGATCTGCGGCGCGTGCAGATTCTGACGAGCGACGATTTGTCGTTGCGCGAGGATTTGCGCGGCCCGTTCAACACGCTCACGGAGACTATCGTCATCGCGGAGTCGTTGATCTGGAGCGTCGTCGCCTCCATCATGGACCGCTTGCGCACGGAGAAGCCCAAGAAATTTGCCGACTTCCCTTCGGGAGACCAAACCACGGAGGAGTAGCAAAGCGCGGTCGTTGAGGTCTACGGATTTGCCGAAAACACCTGCGTTTTCTCTCCGGCTCAGAACTGCAACGGGGCAAACATGGCAAATGTCGGCGGCATTCGCTCGGCGGATGCCGCCGTTTTTTTTGTGAATAAAGTTTGTCGATTTTCAGTGCATTTTTATCCTCCCCAGATACAACACAAGAAATAAAACAAAAAATCTCTTGACAAAAACAAATTTTCTTGATACAATTGCACATGCACCTGTGGGCGTCTGCTGATGGAAAAGGAAAAACCGGAAAGCAGAGTTGTGGGGTGGGAGGGTATCTCATCTCTCATCTCTCATCTCTCATCTCTCATCTCTCTTGTGATTTTTTGAGTGTTGGAAGCTGTACTTAAATTAGGTCACGCCATCGGGGAGATGGCATCTATGAGGCTTCCGTAAATAGTCGCTGTTTTTGAAAAATTTTTCAATTTCATACAATAGGTTGTTATTTTAATGCGATTCGATCTCAACATATTGTATGCCGTTTTGAATTTCGAACTTTTTACGAATTGCACATCTATAGCTTACCAAGAAAGGTTCATGAATTAAGGATTTCCATTCGAGCATAGATGAAAGGAGGTTTGGGATGGTATTCTTTTCTGAAACAGTGCAAAGTGCTCTTACGAGAACCGCCACGCCGGAAAATAGCCGCATCCTTCCACAAAAGATCAAGGAGTTGTCAATCGGGCGTTGGGGAAAAGAAATCGTCTTGCTTGGCCATCACCTCACTTTTTGCGAAGCATTACAGAAATTAGAACAATTCGCGCCATCCGATGAACCGGTTTTGATTACCGGCGAAAGCGGCGTTGGCAAGGAGCTTTTTGCCAGGGCGCTTTATCTTTTGAGCCGGCGAAATAGCGCGCCTTATGTTTGTGTCAATTGCGGCCGGTTCGACGATGAAAATTTGATGGTCAGCGAGTTGTTTGGCCATACCAAAGGCAGCTTTACCGGCGCGGTTCAGAACCGTCAAGGCATTTTTGAATCGGCAAATGACGGCATGATACTCCTGGATGAAATAGGAGAATTATCATTGCGTGCCCAGAAGATGCTCTTGCGGGTGATCGATCAGAAGGAAATTATGCCTTTGGGTTCGACAAAGATAAGGCAAATCGACATACGAATTATCTTAGCAACACATCGAGATTTGGCAAGCATGGCAGAAATCGGCCAATTTCGCGAAGACTTGTTTTATCGGCTCAACGCTTTGCATCTGCACATTCCGGCTTTGCGAGAGCGCGGGGATGACCTGAGTTTGCTGCTTCAATATTACTTGAATAAATTGAATGAAACGCATGGCGTCGACAAGCAATTCTCCCCTGAAGCGATTACGTATTTAAAACAACATGCCTTTCCTGGCAATATCCGCGAGCTGAAGAATGTCGTCGAAACCTGCTTTCGAGTCTGTGAGGGCAACATGATTCAGCTTAACGACATCACTGAAAAAATGCAAAACCGACGAAGAGGCGATCTGCTTCCTATCGATATTGCCGACTATTACAGCCGTATGGTCGACAAAGGGGAAAGTTTTTGGGAAGTCGTTCGAGAACCATTTATGAACCGCGATCTCAGCCGAAGCCAAGTGCAGGCGATCATTCAGAAAGGGTTGCACGAGGCAGGAAGTTATAAAGCTTTGTCGAAGCTTTTCAATGTTCAGGGAAAGGATTTCAAGAAATTTTTGAATTTTTTGCATCACAATAACCTTAACCCATGATGGAGTCTCGTTATAGCGAGAACAGTTCTGGCGTTGGCGAGAATTGTAATTTATTATCTTTTATGAGATTATTTGGTTTCGGTATTTTTGAGTCTCGCTATGACAAGAGGTGACCAGTAATCTGCAAAAGTTTGATTGTGTATAATTGGTTGAAAATGTTGATTTGCTTTGCCTGAAACATCTGGCACAGTACTTGCCAAAACTGCTTTCGCAACAAACAGGATGCATCCTATTCAATCCATGTATTACCCCCACTCTGTTTGCGTCAGTAGGTGGTGGGTTGATTTCTTACTGTACATCTAACAACTCAAAAGCGGAGTAAAGACCATGCGTAAGAAAATTTTGGCTGCATTGGCAGGTTTGATGTTTGCTCTTTTTGCCGGGCAGTTTATTGGCAATGGCGTTAGCGAGGCAAACTCTGCCGAATCGGGCCCAACTTTTAAGTATAAGTGTTGCGGTTCTTGCGGTGCCGTAACTGGTTCTTATTGCCATTAATACCTCGGCTGTAATCTTTAGGGATGTTAACCGCATTGCTTTCCTGCACGAAGGCAATGCGGTTGTTACTAAACCAACTGATTGCATGATTTTGTTTGAAATTGAAGAATCTCAAAATGTTGCAACCTTCTCGTATCCTTAATAGAAAATTTGAGAGCCCGTGGTGGCATCCAATAAACTCCGCAATAAAAATTAAATTGCCGCGATTTAAACGGAGGGGCTTTGTAAAGGCAATACATTTTTTTGTTATTGGTTTCATTTTTAACGTCTTAGGCTGTAGATCAAATCCCGATCGGCTTTCAATAAAATTGGGAGAATTAGAAAAGACAAGACAGATTAAATTGACTGAGAATAAAGACCATCCCATTGGCAGGATCTTTGATGCCGCCATAAGCTCTGATTCAATACTGCACGTATTAGACGTGGCAGCCGCCGACCTTAAGCTATTTAAACTAGACGGTAAATTTATTACAAAATTGTGTGGCAGAGGAGATGGAAAAAATGATCTCAGCCTGCCTAGAACATTGGAGGTGACCAGGGATTATATACTCGTAGCCGACATGGGATCAAATTGCACCAAATGGTTTGACAGGGAGGGAAAGCTCATAAGGGAAATTTTTGTGAAAGGGTTTCGTCCTGTAATCGGCAACGCCAAACTAATAAGTGAAAATAGAATCCTTCATGCAGCATTATGGGATGGAAGAGCAAAATTAACAACTCCAGTGCACCTTATTGACTCAACAGGTAAGATATTACAAAAGCTTGGAAAATATCCTAAGGAATATAATAAGTATGTGCTCATGGGAAATGTGCAAATAGATTTTAATTTTAATAATGACACCTATATTATAACATTTCATCAATCCCCTACTATTTTTATTGGAAAGCTTTCAAACGGTGGAGGGAAATTATATCCACTTGACGAAGAAAGCGCTAAATACATTTCAACTAATCGTTCAAAAAATTCGCGCCTGTCCGAAGCTGAAGAAAATAAGCTCACGTTGGAAGAAGCACTTAGTGATCGAGTCTTGTTTATGACTGATTCTATTTTTATACGCTCATATTTTCGTTGTACCGAAGAATCTTTGCGAAAGAAAAGCATGGTGTTACCTAAACATTTTCTGCAAGCCTATAGCATTGCAGGTGAGTTTTTAGGTGAAGTGTCGATGCCTGGTAGACTACATGGAAAGTTTGGCGAGCATTTGTTGCTTGAGGAAAGCGATGAGCCGGAAAATCACGTTTTTGGCTTATACAAAGTAAACTTCGAGAAAACATTAAGCCGTTAAATGCGATGCGAGATAACCTGCTAATCACATTTCTTATTGCCTTCATGGGGCTTTCGGCAGTTCTATTTATCAAGAATAAAGAAATCTTGTCAAATTACGAGCGCAGCGTTGCGCAAGAAAAATCTGGTACTCCTGCTAGACCGGGAACAAACGAGTCGTACGATTGGTGGATGCAAGATATATTCCCTGAGAGTATGTACGACATTGAAGGACAGAAAGTCGACTTAGATAACAAAAGTATCAGTGTATTGATTTTATTTAGCGAGAGGGCAGGGTGTGGCAGTTGTTTGCAACTTGAAGCAACTGCCTGGCAAGCCTTTTTGAATCAAGATACAAATGCGGAGAAAGTTGCGATAAAACTCGTTTGCACAGTTGGTGATGTAGAAATGCAACAGCAAGAATTCAAAGCGATGCATATTAATTTTCCCATTCATTTTGTCAGTTCAGAGGTTTTTTAAAAAAATTTATCCATTCAATGGACGCCGCGCATTTTGTTTATTTATAAAGGAAAAATATTGGGCGGATATACCGCCGAAATGTTTAACCGCGAGAAATCAACGGCAATGATGGCAAAATTTAATAAATTCGTCGATCTTAATTAAGCATGCGCCTGAAACCGCTATTTTACAAAACACCATACTCTTAACCCACTATGATCAAAAGTTACTTTAAGATCGCCTGTCGAAATCTTTTAAAGCACAAGGCCTATACGGCCATAAATGTAATCGGACTCGCTATCGGGATGGCGAGCAGCTTTCTGATTTTTCTTTTTGTCAAAGATGAACTCTGCTATGACCGTTGCCATAAGAATGCCGAGCAAATTTACCGAATCGTAACAGTCAGCAGTAATCCCTCTGATCCGGGCTATACCCTCACTCCCACGCAGATAGCAGCGGGGATTATACAAGATTTGCCAGGAGCTTTATTGGGTGTCAGGATTAAGCCATCCGGTGGGTTGGTTTGTTACCAAGACAAATGTTTTAACGAAGACCGTTTCTTTTTCGCCGACCAAGCAATTTTCGAGGTTTTCACTTTTCCATTCCTCACCGGCAACCCTAAAACGGCGCTCACAAAACCCAATAGCGTCGTCATCACGGCGGAAACGAAAAATAAGTATTTTGGCGAGGCAGATCCTATAGGCGAGGTACTCACTCTGGATAGTCTTCGCTTCGAAGTGACTGGGGTAATACACGATATTCCACGCAACTCGCATGTTAAATTCGATTTTTTGGCTTCTATGGCGCGCATTGAAAAAAGCACATATTCAGTTCTTACTTACGTGCTTCTTGATAAAAATACTTCTCCCATTGAATCCGAAAAAAAACTGCTCGATATTTTCAAAAAATATTCGGCCAATTACGGCCTGTCAGATGGACTTCGACACCATCTTCAAATTTTGACGGACATTCATTTCCATTCACACTTGGAATGGGAAATTGAGCCGAATAGCCAAATCGTTTACATTTACATTTTTTCGGTCGTGGCTACCTTTGTGTTGCTCCTGGCCTGCATCAACTTTGTAAATCTTGCCACAGCGCAGTCGGCGCAACGCGCCAAAGAAGTGGGCATGAGAAAAGTCGTCGGCGCAAGCCGGAAACAGCTCGTCAGCCAATTTATCGCGGAATCCATACTCTTATCTCTGATCGCGCTTGGCTTTGCTATAATCCTGGTTGAATGTGCATTGCCATTTTTTAATGAGGTGGTGCATAAAGCGCTCGTGTTTCGCTACAATGACAATTTGCTGTTTTTAATTGGATTTGCGGCCCTGGTTGGCCTTGTCGCCGGCAGTTATCCGGCGTTTTTTCTCTCGCGTTTTCAGCCGGCGCCGGTGTTAAAAGGAAAATTTCATTTGGGAAGCGCCGGATATGCATTGCGAAAAGGGTTGGTAGTAGCTCAATTTACGATTGCAATCGTCTTGATCGTTGCGACGGTGGTGGTTTTCAACCAGTTGGATTTTGTTCGAAATAAAAACTTGGGAATTACCGAGGATGCCGTTGTGATAACTGTCATAAGAGACAAGGAGACCCAACGCCGCTATCAGACTTTCAAAAATTCAATTATTCAGCATCCGAACGTGCTCAAAGCCGCGGCATCGTCCACCGTGCCAGGCAGAACGATGGAAACCTCTCTTCCCAAGATGTTGTACATTCTGCCAGGCGCTGAAGAGGTGCCGGTAGCCGATAAAGACGCGGCAAATACTTTTTTTGTTGACGAAGATTTCCTGGAAACTTTCGAGATTGAGATTGCAGCGGGCAGAAATTTCTCAAAAAACTTTCCTACCGATGTCGCGAGTGGTCTGATCCTCAACGATGCAGCTTTGAAAATGTTCGGGTGGAAGTCACCTCAGGAAGCTATCGGAAAAGAGCTAAGATATTGGCAGCGAGGCTATAAAAGTGCGATGGTGATCGGAGTAACAAAAGATTTTAATTATAATTCCTTACACAGCAGCATCGATCCTTTGGTTATTCGTTTGCTTGATCCACAAAACCCCATCTATCCAATTATAATACACGCTCCGGGTGTTATGTCGATTCGAGTGAGGTCTAAAAATATTTCCGAAACAATTGACTTTATCGCTAAAAAATGGGAAGAGATCGACTCCAATCATCCGCTTGAATACTTTTTTTTGGACCAGAGCCTTGATAAACTTTACCAAGCAGATCAACGGTTAGGGCAGATTTTTGGATACTTCTCGGTGCTCGCGATCTTTATTGCTTGTCTGGGCATGTTTGGGCTGGCTTCTTTCACCGCAGAACAGCGCACCAAAGAAATCGGCATGCGAAAAGTGCTTGGGGCATCCGTCTCACAAATCATCTTGCTGGTTTCCAAAGACTTTACTCAATTGGTAGTTGTCGCCTTCGTTGTCGCTGCTCCGATCGGGTATCTTGTGATGAATCGATGGCTACAAAATTTTGCTTTTCGAGTGGAAATCGGTGTTTGGACATTTGTCTCGGTCGGTTTTATGGCTCTTATTATAGCACTTGTGGTCGTTAGCTACCATTCGATCAAAGCAGCGTTAACCAACCCCGTGAATACTTTGCGATACGAATAATTTATTCTCTATCTAAAAAATTCCCACTGTTCACTCACGAACACCTTCTGTCATGTCAGCGGACACCTGCCGAAGCATTTTGCTGGCATTCTCCCACCCTAACTACTTAAAAATAAAACACTGGCATAATTGTTGACTGAAACATCATTGGCATAAACTTGACTTGACCTGCTGTGAAGTCGAATTTGCACAAGGCCATGTTTCAGAGCGCTTTTGAAAAGTTAGAAATCGAGACTGACCGGTCACTTAAAGTTGTGGAAATGACGAAATTTTACGCACAAAAAGTGACCGGTCAGTGACTTTCCAAATGCGCTCTCAGAGTTTTGCGAAACCCCGCTGCGCCGATCTGACTTCACACCAAAGTTTTGCGCTTTAGAGTAACCTTTGTGCAGGTGTCGATGTCTAATGAACAATAAGAGAAAATAACATGGATCGTCAAATTCAAAAAAAGAAATGGCCGCCGAAGAAAATCGCGATAGTGGGGGGTGGCGGATTGTTTTTTTGCTTCGTGATTTACAGCTTCATTTTCGGCGACAGCAGCTCGAAGCTGAACGTCGAGACGGAGAAAATCACGATTGCGGCGGTGGCGCGCGGGCCGTTTCAAGAGTTCATTCCGGTCACCGGCTCGGTGCTGCCGATCAAGACGATTTACATCGACGCGATCGAGGGCGGCCGCGTTGAAACAAAATTCATCGAAGCCGGCGCGTTCGTCAAAGATGGCGACAAAATTTTGCAGCTCGCCAACACCAATTTGCTGCTCGACATCATGTTCCGCGAAGCGCAGTTTTTCGAGCAGAGCAATAATCTGCGCAATACGCGCCTGCTCATGGAGCAAAGCCGCTTGAATTTGCGCCAGCAGCTCAACGATCAGGAATATCAGGTGCAGCGCCTCAAGCGCCTTAACGAGCGTGCGGCAGAGTTGCGGCAAAAAAATTTGATTTCGCAACAAGAATTTGAGCAAACGCGCGATGAACATGAATACCGCCGCCGTCAAAAAGAGTTGGCCATCGAGTCCTTCAAACAGGATTCTCTTTTTCGACAAATCCAGGTCGAGCAGTTGGAGACTTCATTGCATCGAATGCAGGCCAATCTCGATGTGACGAAGCAAAGATTGGAGAGCATGATCATTCGCGCGCCCGTCTCCGGCCAGCTCACCTCGCTCAACGCCGAGATCGGCGAATCCAAAGCGCCAGGCCAGCGATTGGGACAGGTCGACGTTCTCGACGGCTTCAAGGTGCGCGCGGGCATCGACGAGCATTATCTGTCGCGCATCAACCTCGGCCAAGCCGGCGAGTTCGATTTTGCCGGCCAAACCTACGTGCTCATCACCAAGAAAGTTTTTCCGGAAATTCGCGACGGCCGCTTCGACGTTGATTTGGAATTTCAAGACAAGGAGCCGGAGGGCATTCGCCGCGGCCAAACGCTGCACATCCGCTTGGAGCTTGGCGATCTTTCCGAGGCGACGCTCCTGTCGCGCGGCGGTTTCTATCAAAAAACCGGCGGACAATGGGTGTACGTGCTCGACGAGTCCGGCGATTATGCCGCCAAGCGCAACATCAAGCTGGGCCGGCAGAATCCGCAAGTGTTCGAAGTGCTCGAAGGCCTCGAGCCTGGCGAGCAGGTGATCACCTCGAGTTATGATAGTTTTGGGGATATTGATAAGTTGATTTTGAAGAAATGAAGGGAGTTTGGTGAAGGGCGTAGGGCGAAGAGCGAAAGGCGACGCGCCCTTCACCATTCGCTCTTCCCCTCCGTTTCAGGAGCAGTCAAATGCAAGAACGCCAATTTTGCGACTTCAGAGAATTGCAGGTGTGGAACAAGAGCCGGTCCTTGCTGCTGGCGCTTTTTAATGCCACCGCCACGTTCCCGAAGAAAGGATCGTATGATCTGACCGACCGCATCCGCCACGATTGTCTTGGCATTGCCGCCAATATTGTGAAGGCTTGTAACAAGCTCGCCAAGACGGAAACGACGCGTTTCTTCAGGAGCGCCTGGCAAGCGGCGAGTAATTTGGAAGATGATTTGAGATCGGCGCAGTATCGCGGCCTGCTCAATGATCCTTCCTACGCGCAGTTGGCGCGCGAGGCCACCGTGGTAAAAGGAATGCTCGCGGTTTATATCAAATAGTCACTTACTCCTACTCGTACTCTTACTCGCTTTTGAAGTGCACAGTTAAACGACGAGTACGAGTATGAGCAAGAGTGAGAGTAAACGTAAGAGTACAACTGACAATTTCAAGGAGCCACCATGATCAGAACCAACAATCTCAGAAAACTCTACACCACCGAAGAAGTGGAAACCACGGCTTTGAACAACATCAATCTCGAAGTCAAATCCGGTGAATTTGTGGCCATCATGGGGCCGTCGGGCTGCGGCAAATCGACGTTGCTAAATTTGCTCGGCTTGCTCGATAACCCCAGCGACGGCGAATATTTTTTTATCGACCAGGAGGTTTCCAAATTTTCCGAGCGCCAGCGCGCCAACACCCGCAAGCAGAATATCGGCTTCGTCTTCCAAAGCTTCAACCTCATCGACGAGCTGACGGTGTATGAAAATGTCGAGCTGCCGCTGTTCTATCTCGGCGTTGCCGCCGGCGAGCGCAAGAAACGCGTCGGCGAAGTGCTGGAGCACATGCAGATCATGCATCGCAAAAATCATTTTCCGCAGCAGCTTTCCGGCGGCCAGCAGCAGCGTGTGGCCGTCGCGCGCGCGTTGGTGGCCAAGCCCAAGCTCATTCTCGCCGACGAGCCGACCGGAAACCTCGACTCGGCGCACGGCGACGAAGTGATGAAGATGTTGACGGAGTTGAATGAAACCGGCACCACGATCGTGATGGTAACGCACTCGCCGTCCTACGCCGAGTTTGCGCATCGCATCGTACACTTGTTTGACGGCCACGTTGTCACGGAGAATTTTAAGGAGAAGGCGCGGATTTGATCGTGGTCAGTTGTCCGTCGTCCGTCGCCAATCGTCTATCACTCACACGCGATGAGCAACGGACAAAGCACGACGGACAACAATCAACGCACAAAGGTCATGCTCAAAAATTACGTCAAAGTGGCGCTGCGCAACCTCACGCGCGCCAAGCTTTACACGTTCATCAACATCACCGGTCTCGCGGTCGGCCTCGCGGTCTGCATTTTGATCATGCTCTTCGTGCAGCACGAGTGGTCGTATGACGATTTTCATCCGAATGCGGATCACATTTTTCGCGTCGTCGAAATCGAGAAAAAGCCCGACGGAGAAAAGCGCGCTTCGGGCTTCCAACCCATGCCGCTGGCGCCGGCGTTGCTGGCAGAATTTCCGGAGGTCAACGCGGCGATTCGTTTTTATACCGGCGGCAGCATTGTAACGAACGGCGAAAAGACGTTCAGTGAAGAGCTGATGTTCACTGACGCCGCTATTTTTACCACTTTCAACTTTCCTCTTTTGCGGGGGAATCCGGCCGCGGCGCTGGAGCATCCCAACTCGGTTGTTATCACCGAAAAGATGGCGCAAAAATATTTTGGCAACGATGATCCGCTCGGCAAGTCGTTGCACATTAATATTCGCGGCCTTGCCGAAGACTTCGCCATCACGGCGGTGGCGAAAAACGTTCCGGATCATTCCAGCCTGCAATTTCAATTTTTGCTCCCCATTCAAAAGCACGGCAGTTATGAGCGTACGAAAGAGAGCTGGAGGAATTTCAACGGTTCATTATTTGTCCGGCTCGACGGAAACGCCACGGTCGCTGCTTTGGAGCAAAAGCTGCCGCCGTTCGTGCAAAAATATTTTGGCAGCATGATCGAGCGCAATCAAAGCGAAGGCTATTTGAGCAAAGACGCGGACGCTTTTCTACTCCGCTTGCAGCCGCTGCGCGAGGTGCATCTCGGCTCGGTCGATATCTCCTCGCAAGAGGAGAAGAGCAATCCGATGTATTCGTACATCCTGGCCGGCATTGCGGGCCTCGTTCTTTTGATTGCGTGCATCAACTTCATGACGCTGGCGATTGGCCGCGCCGCCAGCCGCGCCAAGGAAATCGGCGTGCGCAAGGTTTTAGGCGCCGTGCGCCTTCATCTCATCAGGCAATTTTGGGGCGAGGCGCTGCTGCTCTCGCTCTTCGCTTTCGTTCTCGGCCTCGTGCTGGCCGAACTGTTTTTGCCGGCGTTCAACCAGCTCGCCTCGAAAAATCTCGCGCTGAGCTACTTTTCTCGCAGTTGGTTCGTGGCAGGGTTGATCGGTTTGTGGCTGTTGACCGGCTTCCTCGCCGGCAGTTATCCCTCGCTGTTTCTCTCACGCTTCGCGCTGGTTGCCGTTTTAAAGGGAATGGCCAAGCTCGGCGGCAAAAATTTCTTCACGCGCGGTTTGGTGGTCTTTCAATTTGGCCTCTCCATTTTTTTGATCGTCGCTGCGCTCGTTTTCTCCGCGCAATTGAAATTCTTGTTGACGAAAAGCCTCGGCTATAATGCCGAACACGTCGTCGTGATCAACATGTTTACCGGCGCGAAAGATAACGGCGATGAAGTGCTGGCGAGATTTAAAAATCGATTATCGGGACAGTCCGGCATCGTCAGCATCAGCGGCACGAGCGGCGCGTTCACGCACGGCTATGATCGCAATGCCTTCGAGCACAACGGCAAGCAGCGAGTTGCCTACGTCTATCGCATCGACGACGCATTCCTCGCGACGCTGGGAATTACATTGGACGAAGGCCGAAATTTTCAAACAGAAGGCGGCACGGATGCTCAACAGACGATTATCGTGAATGAAGCCTTGGCGCGTGAGTTCGAGTGGCAAGCGCCCTATGTCGGCAAGCGGCTCAGCGGCTGGGATGAAAAGCGGATTCCCGGCGGCCCGGAGGTGGTTGGCATTGCGAAAGATTTTCATTTTCTCTCGCTGCGCCAGGAAATCGCGCCGGTGATGTTGCTGGCGGATCTCGAATGGCCGATGAATGAAATTCTGGTGCGGATCAGCCCCGCCGACATGCCCCAAACGCTGGCGCTGCTGGAAACAACCTGGCGCGAGGTGGCGCCGAACAAACCGTTTGAGTTTTCATTTCTCGATGAAGACGTGCAGCGCCAATATCAGCTCGAGCAGCGCTGGGGAACGATCGTGCGCTATTCCACCATTTTTGCGATCGTGCTCGCCTGCCTCGGGCTGTTCGGTTTGACGACGCTCTCCGTCACGAATCGCACCAAAGAGATCGGCATCCGCAAAGTGCTCGGCGCCTCGGTCGCGGGCGTGGCCGGTTTGATCTCCAAAGAATTTGCGCAACTGGTTTTGATTGCCAACGTCATCGCTTGGCCGGCTGCTTACTATGCCATGAGCAAGTGGCTGCAAAATTACGCCTATCGCATCGAGCTTGGCGCCGGGGTCTTTCTTCTCGCCACGGCGCTCGCCTTGGGGATAGCGCTGCTCACCATCAGCTTTCAAGCCGTCAAAGCCGCGCTGGCGAATCCAGTCGAAGCGCTGCGGTACGAGTGAGCAGTAACCAGTGATCAGTATTCAGTAAAAAACTGATCACTGAAAACTGATTACTGATTACTGGAACCAGACTATGCTGAAAAACTATCTCATCACCACCTTGCGCAAGCTCAGCCGCCAAAAAAATTATACCGCGATCAACGTGCTCGGATTGGCGCTGGGCATGGCGTGTTGTCTCTTCATTTTTTTGATCATCCAATACGAGCTGCGCTTCGACCGCTTTCATCGCAAATTCGACCGCATCTATCGCATCGTGACCGATGAAAAGATCAACGACATTATCAGCGAGACGATGGCATCGCCGATTCCAATGGTGGAAGCTTTGCGCCAGGATTTTCCGAACTTGGAAAAAGTCACCGTTGCCTTCGGCAATTATGGCGGCCTCTTCGCCATCACGCAGGATGACGGAACGGTGCAGCGTTTTCAAGAGAATGAGCGGGTGGCCTTTGTCGAGCCGGAGTTTTTTGAAATTTTTGATTTTCCCTGGATTGCCGGCGATCCGAAAAGCCTGGCCGAGCCGAATGGCGTCGCGCTCACGGAAGAATTTGCGGAAAAGTTTTTTGGCAACGCCGATCCGCTGGGCCGAACGATCCGGCTGGATAATCAAATCGATTTGAAAGTGACCGGTGTCGTCAAAAATTTTCCCATCCACACCGATTTTCTTTTTTCAGTGCTCATCTCGTGGAAAACGTTGCCGCAAACCGGAACCGACGTCGAATCGTGGGGCAATTTGAGTTCGAATGTCAACACCTACGTGGTTTTGCCGCCCAATTTTACGGCACAGGAATTCGAAAGTCGGCTCGTCGATTTCAAGGAAAAGTATCATCCTGATGCGAAAGACGCGAACAAGCGCGTTCATAAAGTGCAGCCATTGAGCGAAGTGCATTACGACGGCCGTTACGGCAATTACGGCCAGCGCGCGATTTCAAAGACAACGCTGTGGGCGCTCGGCTTGATCGGCGTTTTTCTGCTGATCACGGCGTGCATCAACTTCGTCAACATGGCCACGGCGCAGGCGATCAATCGCGCCAAAGAAGTAGGCGTGCGTAAAGTGCTCGGCGCCTTTCGCTCGCAGCTTATCACGCAATATCTCGGCGAAACCTTCGTCATCACCTTGCTCGGCGCGGCGTTGGCCGTCGTGCTCGCCGAGTTGCTCTTGCCCACATTGAATAAATTGTTACGACTCCAGATCAGCCTCAATCTTTTTGCCGATCTATCAGTTTTTTCTTTTTTATTTTTGTTGATTCTAACTGTGAGTCTGCTCGCCGGACTTTATCCCGCGTTCGTGTTGTCACACTTCATGCCGGCGTTGGCGCTCAAGAGCAAGGTGAACACTTCGGCTGGCGGCGGCCTGTTTTTGCGGCGCGGCCTAGTGGTGTTTCAATTCATCATCTCACAAATGCTGATCATCGGCACGATCATCGTCACCACCCAGATGGATTATTTTCGCAACAAAGAGATGGGATTTGACAAGCAGGCCATCGTGACGGTGCCTTTGCCGGAGAATGACGCGGCCAAGCTGCAAACGCTGCGTGCGCAATTGCTGCAGAACAGCCATATTCGCAACGCCACGTTTGGTTATTCCAGCGCCGCTTCCGGAAATATGTGGGATACCAATTTGCGCCACACGCTGAACGGGCCGGAAGAAACCTTCGCCTCGGATTTGAAATTCGCCGATGTGAATTACATTCCGACTTATGATCTGAAGCTGGTGGCGGGCCGCAGTTATGTTGAGAGCGACACGATTACGGAATTGGTGGTGAATGAAACTTTTGCAAGAAAACTCGGCTACACGCCGCACAATCTCGTCGGCAAGATGTTCAAGGTCGGCAGCCGGCGGCCGTATATGCCGATTGTCGGCGTAGTGCAGGATTTTCATACGAGGCCGTTGCAACAAGAAATTCGGCCCTGCCTGTTGGCTGCCCATCGTCGCGCTTATTATGAAGCCAGCATTAAAATCGAGGCGCAGAGCATGAAAGAAGCTTTGGGCCATATCGAAAAGGTTTGGAGTGCGACCTTTCCGGAATTTGTGTATAGCTATGAGTTTTTGGATGAGCGCCTCGCCAGCTTTTATGAAGAAGAGCAAAAAATGTCCCAACTGTTTCGCGCCTTCGCAGGGATTGCGATTTTCATCGGCTGCATCGGCCTGCTCGGTTTGATCTCGTTCGTCGCGGCGCAGCGCACCAAAGAGATCGGCGTGCGCAAAGTGCTCGGCGCCACCATTGCCGATATTCTCGGCTTGATCTCAAAAGAATTCGCCGCGCTCATCGCGGTTGCCTTCGCCGTTGCCGCGCCGGTGGCCTATTTTGTGATGAATAACTGGCTGGAGAACTTTGCGTATCGCATCGAGGTCGGCCTCGGCGTCTTCGCCGCAACCATCGCCGTCACGCTCATCATCGCTGGCGTGACGATCGGCTATCGCGCCATCAAAGCGGCGCTGGCCAATCCGGTTGAGGCGTTGAAATATGAGTGAAACTCAGTGGCAGTTGCACTTGCAGCGGCAGTTGGAAACTTTACTGCTACTGCCGGTGCCACTGCTACTTTTACCATTCGGAGAGTCACATGCTCAAAAGCTACTTTGTCATCGCCCTCAGAAATTTCCGCAAGTTCAAAACCTATTCGTTCATCAACATCTTCGGCTTGGCCATCGGGCTGGCTTGCTGCATTCTGATTCTTCTGCACGTCCACGACGAGCTTAATTTCGACCGCTTTCACGAAAAGGCGGATCGCCTTTTTCGCGTGATTCAAGTTCGCAGCGGCTCACAAGGCGAGCAACAAAGCGCTTATACCATGGGGCCGTTTGGGTCGGCGCTCGTTGGCGAATTTCCGGAGGTTGAAACGTCGGCGCGATTATTCCAGGGATGGCGGTTGACAGTGAAGCGCGAGGCGACCGGCCCGACCGGACAAATTGTGCGGAGAAATTTCTTCACAGACGAAAATTTTTTTAAACTGTTCGACTTCCAGTTGATCTCGGGGGATCGCAACAGCGCGCTCTCGGCGCCTGGCTCGGTGGTGTTGACGGAGACCATAGCGAAACAATTATTCGGTGACGAAGAGCCGTTGGGCAAGCCATTGCAAATCGAAGCCGAGGATTTCCCTGAATTTATTCAAACGGCGTTTACCGTGACCGGCGTGTTGCGCGGCATTCCGCACAACTCGCATCTGGATTTCGATCTGCTCATGTCGCAGTCAACTCTCGACCGCTTTGAAAACGTGCGCGGTTGGTTGACCGACTGGAACAACACGATTGTGATTACCTACGTGCTGCTAAAAAAATCGGCAGACCAGGCCAATCTCGAAACAAAGCTCGTCGCATTCAACGCCAGGCATCGCGACGCAGAAGCAGCGGCGCAGAGCCGATTCTATTTGCAGCCGCTCAGCGACATTCATTTCGGCTCATCAGAGATTGGCTCCGAGCAGAATACCCACGAGGGACAAATTGTTTATGTTTACGTCTTCGCGTTGATTGCTATTTTCATCGCGGCAATCGCTTGCATCAACTACATGAACCTGGCCACGGCGCGCTCCATGAAACGCGCCAAAGAAGTTGGGCTGCGCAAAGTCGTCGGCGCCAATCGCGGCCAAATGATCAGCCAATTCCTGACCGAATCCATTCTCAGCGCGGTGATTGCGTTCCTGCTCGCCATCGGTTTGGTGGAGGCGATGCTGCCATATTTTAATTCTCTGGCCAGCGCGAACCTGTCATTGAGCATCGCCGGCAATACCTCGGTTTTCTTGGGATTGCTGGGTTTGGTTCTACTCGTCGGTCTCATCGCCGGCAGCTATCCCGCGTTTTATCTTTCCCGATTGGAACCGGCCGCTGTTCTCAAAGGCGAGCTTAAAGCGGGCGCGCACCGGTCACGCCTGCGGCAAGGATTGGTGGTCGTGCAATTCGCGCTTTCGATTCTCATGATCGTCGCGACTTTGGTGGTCTTTCAGCAGCTCGACTATGCGCGCCACAAGCAGCTCGGATTCAACCAGGAGCAACTCGTGGTTATCGACATCAATCACGACGACGTGCAGACCAATTTTCTCACCATCAAAAATGAGTTTCTGCGCCATGCTGCGGTTCGCGGTGTGACGGTTTCTTCGCGTGTGCCAGGAGATTGGAAAAACTTTCGCCGCATCCGCGCGGTGCGAGAGGGACAGGCCGAGACCGAGGCGCAGCAAATGTATTTCAATGGCGTGGACGAAGACTTCGTTGGCGTCTACGAGATCAATCTGTTGCAGGGCCGCAATTTCTCTCGCGCGTTGGCCACCGATTCCACGGCCGTGATCCTGAACGAAACGGCGGCGAGAGCACTGTTTGCGGATTCCCCCATCGGCCAGGTGATTCGCGTTCCGGCTTATAATTTTACCGGCCACGTCATTGGAGTGATTCGCGATTTCCATTTCCATTCTCTGCACGGCAAAATCGAGCCGATGGTGATGGGCTTCATGCCCGCCGGCGGCCGGCACGCCGTTCACGGCATCGACTATTTTTCGCTGCGTATCGCTGCCGAGAATGTGCAACAGACGATTGATTTCATGACCAAAGTTCATGGCCAATTCGACGCGGTCAACCCCATCGAACACGCGTTTCTCAATCAGTGGTGGGTTGATTTGTACAACCGCGACGAACGCTTGGGCCGGATTTTCGGAATCTCCGCAGGCTTGGCCATTTTGATCGCCTGTGTCGGCCTGTTTGGTTTGGCGGCGTTCATGGCCGAGCAGCGAACCAAAGAGATCGGCGTGCGCAAAGTCCTCGGCGCTTCGATTTCCAGCCTCGTCGTGCTGCTATCCAAAGATTTCACCCGCTTCGTCTTGCTGGGATTGCTGGTCGCTACGCCATTGGCTTACTTCGCCATGGACAAATGGCTACAAAATTTTGCCTATCGCATCGACATCGGCTGGTGGGTGTTTGCGCTGGCAGGCGGATTGGCGTTAGTAATTGCGCTTGCAACGGTGAGTTCGCAAGCGATCAAAGCGGCGCTGGCGAATCCGGTTGAATCCTTGAGATATGAATGAGCGGAGGGCAAAGAACATAGCGCCGAGGGCATAGAGCAAAAGGCTTAGCCGGATTTTTTTCGTTTCGTGTCGTGATTGGCAGATGCAGCAAATGAGCGGGGTTTGAATTTTTTGTCGTTGATGATTCGCAAGCTATCGCCGCTTTGGCCGATGACGAAGAGGCCTTGTTTGTAGGCGAAGCGGTCAGCATCCTCGTCGATGCTCATGCCGGCGACGCCGCCGTAGAGCACGGGCCGTTGCTGATTCGGGAAAAATTTAAAAAAACGCGGCATTTTCTTTTCTAAAAACTCTTTGACGTCGGATTGCCGCAAGCGCAATTTGACTTCGATCAGAACCGCATGTTCCGGCCCGACACCGATGACGTCGGTTTCCATGGTGTCGCCGTTGAGATGCCCCGACAAATTACGAAAAAGATGGTTCAATGGAATGCCGCGCTTGTCAAAAAGGCGTTTGACCGCTGCCAAAACTTCCTGCTCGGAAAACCTGCTGAGCGATTCGGTGACGCCGCCGAGTTGTTTAGCAACTTTATCAATCTCTTTTTGGGTTTCGCGGTGTAGTCGTTCGGTCTCTTTCCAGCGCTTATCGGATTCTTGCCAGGATTCTTTCAAGCGCCGGTCGGTTTCTCTCCAGCGCCCGTCGGTTTCTTTCTGATATTGAGCGATGCGCTCGTCGGTTTCTTTAAAGCCTTTGTAAATCAGTTCTTCGAGCTTTTTGTGCGTGGTCATTGGACCTGTCTCCAAATAAAATAATGTGGAATTGTCTCAGATGAGTACAGTCCAATTTACGATGTTCGAGCATAAAAGTCAAGCTTCAAATAAACGTTAAGTCTCGACTGAACGCCATGCGTTCTGCTCTTAGCGAGGAGTTGTTATGTTCAAAAACTATCTCAAAATCGCCGCCAGAAATCTGCTCAAACACAAAGCCTATTCGTTGATCAACGTGCTCGGCCTCGCCATCGGCATGGCGTGCTGCATTTTGATTTTGCTCTACGTGCAAAACGAATTGAGCTATGATCGCCATCACCAAAATGCCGAACGCATTTATCGCGTAGCCTCGGATCACAAGTTTGGCGGCACTAACTTTCACATGGCCGTGTCTCCGGCGCCGATGGCTGAAGCACTGGTCAGAGATTTTCCCGAAGTTGAAAGTGCGGCACGATTTCGCGGCTACGGCAGCTTTCTGATCAAAAAAGAAGGCGGGCAAAATTTCAAAGAGGAGCGGGTGATTTTTGCCGACAATGCGATCTTCGATATTTTTACCGCTCCCCTGTTCGCCGGCGATACCAAAGCCGCTTTGACTGCGCCAAACACTGTCGTTATCAGCCGAGCCACCGCCAAAAAATATTTTGACGAGGCCAATCCGGTGGGCCAATCGCTGCTCTTCGACAACACCGGTGTCTTCAAGATCACCGGCGTCTTCGAGGATATGCCGGATAACGGTCATTTCCATTTTGACTTCATCGCCTCACTAACGTCGATGGAAGAGAGCCGGAACAATTTATGGGTCAGCAATAATTTCAGAACATATCTTTTGCTCAAAGGAGGCGGGAAGCCCGCAGCGCTCGAAGCCAAGTTTCCGGAAATGGTCAGAAAATATGCCGGCCCGCAGGCACAAGAGTTTTTGGGTACCAGTTTCGACGAGCTTGTGAAGCAAGGAAATCAGATTCGTTTTTACTTGCAGCCGTTGCAAGATATCCATTTGTACTCCGATTTGGGCGTGGAGTTCGAGCCGAACGGCAGTATCAAATACGTTTATATTTTTTCCGCCATCGCATTTTTTATTCTGCTCATCGCCTGCATCAATTTTATGAATCTCGCCACCGCCCGCTCCGCCAATCGCGCCCGCGAAGTCGGCATTCGCAAAGTGGTTGGCTCGTACCGGCGCCAATTGATCGGCCAATTTCTGTCGGAATCGGTTTTCTTGAGTGTCATCGCCATGATTTTGGCGTTGGTCTTGGTGGAGCTCGTACTGCCCACGTTCAATCGCCTCGCGGAGAAAAATTTGCAAACCTTTTATCTCGGCAATTGGGCGTTGCCGGCGGCTTTACTGGGAATTACGCTGTTAGTTGGCATCGTCGCCGGAAGCTATCCTGCCTTTGTACTCTCCGCGTTCAGGCCGGTGAGCGTTTTGAAAGGTGCATTGCAAGCCGGAGCAAGAGCGAGCCGGCTGCGTAGCGCTTTGGTGGTGTTTCAATTCGCCGCCTCGGTCATTTTGATCGTGGGCACGATCATCATCAAAAATCAGTTGCACTACATTCAAAACAAAAACCTCGGCTTCAATAAAGAGCAGGTCATCGTTCTGCACGATGCTTATGCGCTGCAGGAAAAATTGGAGGCTTTCAAAAACGAAGTCATGCGCAATCCGAACATGATCAGCGCTACAGTTTCCGGCTATCTGCCGGTCAGCTCCAATCGCAGCGATACGGGCTTTTGGCCGGAAGGCCAGCGCGCCGGCGACAATCCGGTTTCCATGCAAATCTGGTCGACGGATTACGGCTACATTGAAACGATGGGCATGGCGATCGTGGCGGGCCGGAATTTTTCCGAGACTTTCGGCGCCGATTCCTCGGCGATCATTCTCAATCAGAAAGCGGCCAAGATGTTTGGTTTCGACGACCCTCTCGGCAAGAAGATTTACACTTGGGCATTTACGCCAGGCCAGGGCATCGACCGCGACCGCACGATTCCATACACGGTGATCGGCGTGGTTAAAGATTTTCACTTCGCCTCCCTGAAGTCGAATATCGGCGCGTTGGGCTTGCGCTTGGGCCGCAGCCGCGGCTTGGTCTCATTCCGCTTCAAAGTGCAAGAAGTCGCCGCGTTGATCGCTTTCCTGGAAAATAAATGGAAAGAGTTTGCGCCGGATCAACCATTCGCCTATTCGTTTCTCGACGAGCGCTTCAGCAACATGTACCGCGCCGAGCAAAAAGTTGGCGATGTTTTCAGCGTTTTTGCCGGCCTGGCGATTTTCACCGCTTGTTTGGGATTGTTCGGCCTGGCCTCTTTCATGGCCGAGCAGCGCACCAAGGAAGTCGGCATTCGCAAAGTCTTGGGCGCCACGACGGTGAATGTCACGGCATTGCTCTCGAAAGATTTTATCAAGCTGGTGCTGGTGGCCAATCTCATCGCGTGGCCGGTGGCGTGGTACGCCATGAATCGTTGGCTGCAAGACTTTGCGTATCGTATTAATATCAGTTGGTGGGTCTTCGCGCTCGCCGGCGGGCTGGCGCTGCTCATCGCGCTGCTGACGGTGAGCACGCAGGCGATTAAAGCGGCGCTGGCGAATCCGGTTGAAGCGTTGCGGTATGAATGAAAAACGAAGGGTGAAGGGAGAAAGGTGATGGGCGAAAGGCGCATCCCTTCGCCTTTCTCTCTTCGCCCATCGCTCTTCACCCTTCGGCAAAGGAGATTGTCATGCTAAAAAATTACCTCAAAATCGCCCTGCGGAATCTGCTGCGGCACAAAGGCTATTCGTTGATCAACATTCTCGGCTTGGCCGTCGGCATGGCGAGCTGCATTTTGATTTTACTCTACGTACACGACGAGCTGAGTTACGATAAATATCACGAGAAGGCCGATCAAATTTATCGCGTCACGCGCGAATGGTTCAACTCCGACGGCACTTCGAGCTTGCACCTCGGTCACGTCGCGCCGCCGATCGGGCCGCTGCTCAAAAATGATTTCTCCGATATTCGGCAGATGGTGAGAATCACCGACGGCAACAATCCGTTGATCCGGCATCAAGACAAAGTTTTTCAGGAAGAGCGCTTTTATTTTGCCGATCCGAATATTTTTGAAATTTTCACACTGCCTTTGCTCAAGGGCGATCCGCAGAACGTTTTGGCCGATCCCAACGGCGTCGTCATCACGCCGGCGATGGCGCGAAAATATTTTGGCGACGAGGAGCCGCTGGGCAAAGTCCTCAATATCGACAGCCAGGCGGATTTGAAGGTCACCGGCATTATGCAGGAAGTGCCGGCGAACTCGCATTTTCATTTTGACTTTCTCGGCTCGATGAAATTGCTGGAGCAGGTTTTCGGCGGCGACGAGTTTAGAAATTGGGGCAGCAACAATTACGCGACGTATCTGCTTTTTCCAAAAGATTATCAAACAGAAAATTTCAAAAAGGCAATTCCGGATTTCATCGGCCGCCACCATCCCAACGGCAAAGAGGCCATCCCTCAAACGACGCTGCACTTGCAACGGCTGGCCGACATTCATTTGCACTCGCAGCTTGATTCCGAGATCGAGGCCAACGGCAACATCGTGTACGTTTACATTTTCTCCGCCATCGCTTTCTTTCTGCTGTTGATCGCGTGCATCAACTTTATGAATTTGGCGACAGCGCGCTCCGCCAATCGCGCCAAAGAAGTCGGCTTGCGCAAAGTGGTCGGCGCCGACCGCCGGCAATTGATCCGGCAATTTCTCGGCGAAACCGTTGTCATGGCGCTGATCGCCCTGCTGTTGGCGGTGGTGCTGGTTGAGGTGGCATTGCCCAAATTCAACGCTTTTGCAGGAAAAGAATTGGCGTTGCGCTCGCAAGGCATGCTTTTCATCCTGGCGAGCCTGCTCGGCGTCACGCTCTTTGTCGGCATCGTCGCCGGCAGTTATCCCGCTTTCTTCCTCTCGCATTTCCAGCCCGTCGACGTTTTAAAAGGACAAAAAATCGGCTCGACGCGCTCGCGCTTTCGCAGCGTGCTGGTCGTCTTTCAATTCGCGATTTCGATCATTTTGGTCGTCGGCATGGGCGTCGTCTACAATCAGCTCGAATATTGCCGCAACAAAAATCTCGGCTTGAACAAGGAGCATATCGTCGTGCTGCCGGCGGATCAAAATATCGTGCAGCGTTATCCCGACATTCGCAATCAGCTTTTGCAGCATCCGCAAATTGCCGGCGTTGCGGCCTCGAAGCGCGTGCCTTCCGGACGCTTGCTCGACTCGTCGGGAGGCAGCGTGATTGATGGAGAAAAGAGCGCGCCGCTGAATTTTCGCATTGCCAACGTGCGCGTCGATCACAGCTTCATTGACACCTACGGCATGCAAATGGCCGCAGGCCGCAATTTTTCCACAGAGTTTCCCACCGACTCCACCGAGGCTTTCATTTTAAATGAAACCGCGGTGAAGAAAATCGGCTGGCCCTCGCCCGAAGCTGCAGTCGGCAAGCCTTTTCAATATGGCAATCGCCGCGGGCGCATCATCGGCGTGGTCAAAGATTTTCATTATGAGTCGTTGCACCAGCCGATCACGCCGATCATTCTTTATATCGTGCCACAAAGCTTCAACAGCATCTCCGTCAAAATTCGCGCGGAGCAGCCGGCAAACATTGCGGCGACGCTGGAATTTCTCAAACAAAAATGGCAGGAATATCGCCCGAATTTTCCTTTCCAATATTCTTTCATCGACGAGCGCTACGAGCAGCTTTACCAGAGCGAGCATCGCCTCGGGCAGATTTTCGGCACGTTTTCGCTGCTGGCGGTTTTCATCGCATGCCTCGGCCTTTTCGGTCTCGCTTCTTATACGGCGGAGCAGCGCACAAAGGAGATAGGCGTGCGCAAAGTGCTCGGCGCTTCGTTGGGCAACATCGTGTTGTTGCTCTCCAAAGAATTTGCGCGGCTGGTGGCTGTTGCCACGTTGGTTTCCTGGCCGATTGCTTATTACGCCATGAGCCGCTGGCTGCAGGAGTTTGCCTATCGGATCAATATCAATCATCAAAGCCTGACTTTTCTGCTGGCGGCGCTGCTCGCTTTTGCCATTGCATTGATCACCGTGAGCTTTCAATCCATCAAGGCAGCGATGACGAATCCGGTTGAAGCGCTGCGGTATGAGTAAATTTTGTCCGTTGTCCGTGGTCAGTTGTTCTTTGTTTGACTGACAACTGCCCACTGACAACCGACAACTAACAACGAACAAAAGCCATGCTCAAAAACTATCTCAAACTCGCTATCAGAAATCTGCTCAAGCACAAAGCGTATTCTTTTATTAATATAACGGGCTTGGCTCTCGGGATGGCGTGTTGTATTTTGATTTTGCTCTATGTGCAGGATGAGCTTGGCTACGACAAGTTTCATCGTGACGCCGACCGCATTTTTCGCGTGGCCATGACTATTGACACGCGCGGGGTGCCCACACATTTTGCGCCCACGATGGGGCCGTTGGCTGCGGCGCTTGTAAATGACTATCCGGAAATCACCGACGTCGTGCAGGTTTTGCCGGCCAGAACGGTGCAAGTGAGTCCCGCACCCGATCAACACTATTATGAAGACCGCGCCTATCTGGCCGACTCCAGCTTCTTTCGCGTTTTCTCTTTTCCGCTTGTGCACGGCGATCCGGCGCAGGCGCTGGCGCAAGGCAATGCGGTGGTGATCACTCGCGAAAAGGCACTGAAATATTTCGGTCAGGAAAATGCGTTAGGCAAGCGTCTCGAAGTGAACGGCACGAGCTACCTCGTTACCGGCGTGATGGAAGATATTCCATCTAACAGTCACTTTAAGCCCGAAGTGGTTAGTTCGTTGGCTCTTGTGCGCGGCCAAGGTTTTATGCAAAATTGGCACGCGAACATGCTTCATACTTACATCAAAATTGCCGAGGGCGTTTCACCGCAAGTGTTGGAGCAGAAAATCAGCAAAGTTGCGGACCGCTATGTCGGCGATCAAATTCGCGCCAACAATCAGACGTACACTTATTTTCTGCAGCCGATCACGGCTATTCATCTGCACTCCGATCTTCGCTACGAGCTTGAAGCCAACAGCCGCATGGTGTACGTGCAAATTTTCTCCGTGGCAGCGGTGTTAATTCTTCTCATTGCGTGCATCAACTTCATGAACCTGGCGACGGCGCGTTCGATGCGCCGCGCCAAAGAAGTCGGCTTGCGCAAAGTCGTCGGCGCGTATCGCTCGCAGTTGATGAAACAGTTTTTGGGCGAATCGATATTATACAGCATGCTGGCCGTCTTGCTCGCGCTCACGTTAGTCGAAATATCTCTGCCATTTTTTAATGCGCT